>Ga0098054_1000141_pt1 | contig 75237 bp, 82 predicted proteins | sample 16_taG_FD_75048 | JGI IMG/M metagenome (GOLD analysis project Ga0098054, IMG submission 75048) | Marine viral communities from the Subarctic Pacific Ocean - 16_ETSP_OMZ_AT15313 metaG | ecosystem: Environmental > Aquatic > Marine > Oceanic | place: Pacific Ocean | collected 2015-01-18
GGTGATTTTGACACAGCCGGTGCCGAATTCGCGTTCAACATAGTCGTCGGCAATAATCGGGATTTCGCGATTCGCCAGGGGCAGGGTGACGGTTTTGCCGAGAAGGTGGGTATAGCGTTCATCGTCGGGATTCACTGCCACGGCGGTGTCACCCAGCATGGTTTCCGGGCGGGTAGTGGCGACAATCAGAAAACCACTGCCGTCGGTCAGCGGGTATTTGAAGTGCCAGAGGTGACCGTTTTCCTCTTCGGCAATCACTTCCAGGTCGGAGATGGCGGTGTGCAGTGCCGGGTCCCAGTTCACCAGCCGCTTGCCGCGGTAGATCAGGCCGTCCTCGTAGAGACGAATGAAAACTTCCTGAACGGCTTTGTAGAAGCCGTCATCCATGGTGAAACGTTCCCGGGACCAGTCAGGGGATGCCCCTAGGCGGCGGAGCTGTCGGGTGATGTTGCCGCCGGACTGGGCTTTCCATTCCCAGACTTTTTCGATGAATTTTTCGCGGCCCAAATCGTGCCGGGAGACACCTTCGGCCTCCAGCAGACGCTCCACGACCATTTGGGTGGCAATGCCCGCGTGATCGGTCCCCACTTGCCAGAGCGTATTGTTGCCCAGCATGCGGTGATAGCGAATCAGGCCATCCATGATGGCTTCCTGAAAGCCGTGACCCATATGCAGGCTGCCAGTGACATTCGGAGGCGGAATCATGATGCAGTAGGGATCTGCCTGGGGATCTGAGCCGGGTTTGAAATAACCCTGCTGCTCCCAGGTCTGGTACCACTTGGATTCAATATCTTGGGGACTGTAGGTCTTTTCCATGCGCTCTCGTAGGGGTTTTTGGCAGAACATGACACCCCATGGCGGATATTGCGGGGCAAATAAACGTAAAGGCGGGGATTATAAAGGGCCAGCTAGCCTGCGTCGACGTGGTTTTCGTCACCTTCCGGGGAATCGGAGCTGAGTGCCAGGCGCAGTTTTTCCCGTAGCTGGCGCTCCAGGACGGGCAGGTATTCTGCAATCAGTTCATCCAGCAAATCCTCCAGCTCCGTGCTGGCTGATGCAGGGGCCGAGTACATCGGTTGAGCGGCAGGCTTGGCCGGTGTCGGCAGCGGGGTTTGGGCGCTTTGAAAAGTAGCCGGGTGGCTGGACGCTTCAGGTGGCTTTTGTTCACCTTCTAGTAATGGCTCAGTGAGAATCGGGATATCCAGCTCGAACGGATCGTCGAGGTCGCCGAAGGCCTCATCTAGCATGGGAATATTCTGCTGCACCTCAGGACTGTCGTGGAGGGTATAACGCAATTGATCGAGTTCTTCGATCAACGTCTTGCGCGGGTCTTTGGGCTCGTGATTCATGGGGCCTGCCTCTGGCCGCCAGCAAGGTGATCCGTATTGCTGATGATCAACACTATTTTTTGTTGCTCAGATCGTGAAAGTTTAGCGGATAGCCGCGGTGTTTATAAAAGCTGAAACGCTCCCGTTTCAGTTCTATCACTTGCTGGTCATCGTAGACGATCTCAATGGCTTTCTCAAAGCGCGAAAACCATCCCGGCGTCTCTTTCGCCAGGTTGATCAGTAACCCGTGGTGCTCACCCGGGTCATCATCGTGATTGATGACGATGGCTGAGACCGGCGTTGATTCGATGGCGTGGGGCAGAAAGGCGGTCGGCCGGAACGACCAGAGCAGGTCGTCGAGTTGCCGGGAAACGTCCTCGTCACCCGTGTGAAGCAATACCTGCAGGTCCTGCTGAAAAGCTTTTTCCGTCAACTGGCAGGCCAGCATCAGCGACTCATGGAAACCGCCATTAATTTTGTAAAAGTTGATACTGGTCATTGGCTGACCTGTTCAGCCAGAAATTCCACCAGCAGGGGAACGGGGCGACCGGTAGCACCCTTGTTGGTGCCGCTATTCCAGGCTGTACCGGCGATATCCAGATGCGCCCAGCGATAATTTTTGGTAAACCGTCCCAGAAAACAGGCCGCCGTGATGGTGCCCGCTTCCCGTCCACCGATATTCGCCATGTCGGCAAAATTACTTTTCAGCTGTTTGTCGTATTCATTCCACAGGGGGAGTCGCCAAACCCGGTCACCGCTGGTCTGGCCAGCGTTTTCCAGTGCCTGTGCCAGAGTATCATCATTGCTCAGCAGACCGCTGGCATGACTGCCCAGTGCCATGACACAGGCGCCGGTCAGTGTCGCAATATCAATCACGAAGGAGGGTTTGTAGCGCCCGGCGTAGGTGAGCGCATCGCAGAGAATCAGGCGGCCCTCGGCATCGGTATTGAGCACCTCAATGGTTTGTCCGGACATGCTGGTGACCACATCACCCGGCCTGGTGGCGCTGCCACTGGGCATGTTCTCGACTGCCGGGATAATGCCTGTGACATTCAGGGGGAGCTTATACTCGGCAATTGCCGACAGTGTGCCAAGAACGCTGGCGGCACCGCACATATCGTATTTCATTTCATCCATGCCGGCCCCCGGTTTGAGGCTGATGCCACCGGAATCGAAAGTTACCCCCTTGCCCACCAGTACAATTGGTTTGCCGCGGGTTTTGCCCCCCTTGTATTCCAGCACAATCATTTTCGCTGGCTGCTCAGTGCCCGCAGTCACCGATAACAGCGAACCCATGCCGAGTGCTTCCATCTGTTTTTCGCTGAGGACCTTGCAGTCAAGGTTGGGATATTGCCCCGCCAGCTCCCTGGCCTGACTGGAAAGGTAGCTGGGCGTGCAGATATTGCCGGGCAAGTCGCCCAGTTCCCGGCTGCGGTTGACACCGTTGGCAATGGCACTGCCGAGGAGCAGAGCCTGTTTCATCGGGCCTATTCCCTGTCTGGATGGGCATACCAGGGACACCTTGCCCAGGGTCACAGGCTTCTTTTCCCTGGACTTGAACGGGTTGAACAGATAGGCCGCTTCCCCCAGTTTGCGGGCCAGTTGCTGAGCTAGCCAGGGGCGCTCGCGACCGGTTACGGCGATACCTTCGAGTGAGATGGAAGCCGATTTGATCGGCAACTTGGTCAATTGGCCGGCCAGAGCGGACAAGGCGTTGAGGCAGGTTTGCTCATTGAGTGCTTCTTTGCCAGCACTGAAGATGAGCAGGCGTTCAGCCGCCAGGCCCCTGGGCTCATTGATCAGCTGTATGGCGCCATCGGCATATTTGATGTCGCCTCTTTTGATCAGTCGCGCTATCAATCCCTCCATAGCCTGGTCAATCTGTTGGAGGTCAGGGCAGTCGAGCCCCTGCGGGCCATAGGCAACCACGAGACACTCGGTTTTGCGGGTGGTGAGCTGACCGACAAAGGTATTAAATTCCATGATATCTCCATTGAGGGGTAGGGAGTGCGAGACAATAGCAGTGTAATTCTGGATAATTGGATGAACAACTCCAATGCTAGTCCGCCGAGCATAACAGGAACCCACACTTGCTGATATTTCGCTACATTGCCAAGGATCTACTGATTTCTACATTTGCTGTCAGTGGGGTTTTGTTGATCCTGGTTGCCAGTGGCCGGTTTGTGAAGTATTTGGCCAGAGCGGCAGCGGGTGAAATGGATGCCGGCGTGCTGTTGGCCATTATCGGTTACCGCCTGCCGGGCTTCCTCGAATTGATTCTGCCGCTGGCTTTCTTTCTTGGCATATTGCTCAGTTACGGTCGGCTTTATGTGCAGAGTGAAATGACGGTGATGAGAGCCTGTGGTATGAGCGTGCGCAGGTTGGTAGTTTATACCATGATTCCAGCGGTGTTCGTCGCGGCTATTGTTGCCTGGCTGAGTCTGGATGTCAGTCCCTCCGGGATGCAAAAAGCCGAAGCTCTGTTACTTGCCCAAAAGGAGCGCGGCGAGCTGGATGGCTTGATTGCAGGGCACTTTCATCCACTGCAGGGTGGCCGGGGTGTCACCTACACCGAAGAGGTGACCAAACAGAAAGAAATGCGGGACGTATTTCTGGCGGAAAACAATCCCGATGCCGTCGAGGGTAAACAGCTGGTATTGGTGGTTGCGCCCACCGGGCACGTCCGTGTGAGCCCGGACCCGAAAGAGGCAAATTTTCTGGTGCTTGAGGACGGCTACAGAATTGAAGGTGTGCCGGGCAATGCCGATTATCAAATCACCCGGTTTGAGGAATATGGTCAGCGGTTGAGCAAGCCAGAAGAATCGAGGAGCAGGGACAAGGTGGATACGCTGGCAACTGGCGCTTTGATGAGTTCGACGCTTCCGTCCCACGTCGCCACCCTTCACTGGCGCCTGTCTGTGCCGGTGCTGGTTCTGGTGGTGGCACTACTGGCGGTTCCTCTCAGTAAGACAGATCCCCGCCAGGGGCGATTTGCCAAGACCCTGCCGGCAGTCGTCCTATACATGGTTTACCTGGTCTCCCTAAGCGGTGCCAGAGGATTGGTGGAGGACGGTAACACTGCGGCCCTCGTGCTGATGTGGGGAATCCATATCCTGTTTCTGGGTATTGCCGTGTTGCTGTTTAACTGGTCTCCCGTAAGCGCTCTGTTTGCGCGTCTGTCAGGCGTCGCCAGAAAACCGGTGAGTGTACAGTCATGAAGTTAAATGCAGGCTACCAGTCGATGAGGCGTCTGTCCTCTTATGTTATGGCATCAGTTTTGTCGGCGATTGCCATGGTCCTGCTGGTTATCGTGACGCTGGATGCAGTGGGCGCTGTCATCGACGGGGTGGATGATATTGGTAACAAATACACATTTTTTCAGGTGGTTATCTATGTTGCGTTGACCCTTCCAGCCCGCATTTACGAGCATATTCCGATGGCATCCCTGATTGGATGCCTGGTTGGTCTCGGTGTGTTGGCCAATAATTCTGAATTGGTGGTGATGCGATCGGCCGGGGTTTCTCTGTTGCGTATTGTCTGGTTTGTGAGCCGGCCGATCCTGCTGCTGATTTTTTTGGGCGCGCTGCTGGGTGAATTTGTGGTCCCTTATATGGACCAATATGCCGAGAGTCGGCGCATGGTTCTGAAAGGTGGGGAGAGCTCTCAGGAAACCAATATTGGTATCTGGAACAAGGAAGGCAATGAATACATGCATTTCAATGCTGTGTATCCCGGCGGTGTTTTGTTCGGGGTGACCCGCTATGAATTTGATGATCAGCACCGACTCCAGAGAGCGAGCTTTTCCGAGCGGGCGACTTATCAGGGCGATCATTGGCTGGAGGAGCGGGGCGTCATCACCCGTTTCCTGGATAACAAAGTGGAAACCGGTGAATTCACTACACGTCTCTGGGATAGCAAGCTGTCACCGGAGTTGCTCTATCTGATTATTCTCCCGCCGGAGTCTCTGGCCATTCGGAGTCTTTATGATTACACCGAGTATCTGGAGGGGCAGGGCCAGGATGCTTCGAAGTATCAACTGGAGTTCTGGCGCAAGGCACTGCAGCCATTCACGATAGTCAGCCTGGTATTGATTGCCATTTCCTTTGTGTTTGGTCCGCTCAGGCAGGTGACGATGGGCTACCGGATTTTTGCCGGTGTTCTGGTGGGACTGGTGTTTAGTACTGCTCAGGACCTGCTGGGGCCCGCGAGCGTGGTCTTCGGTTTCCCCCCGCTGCTGGCGGTAGTCATCCCGGCACTGGTGTGTGCTGCCATCGGGTTGATCTTGCTGCGCAGGGCGGCCTGACTCCCTGTTGCGAGTGCTTCCCCAGTGTCAGTTGGCAGCTGGATTCCTTTTGCTCCGCTTCGGTGGTTTCGGTAATACAACCGTTCGGGTATGGCTCCATTTATCATGCAGACAGTCGCCGTTACGGTCCGCCAGGCACCATAGATAACCAATGCCGAACACGGCAAAGGACAGCGGCGCTAACAGCGTACGTATCCAGCAGGCTTGCCAGGGGGGGCTATCCCCATTTTGAGCGATGAGCTGAATTCGCCAGGATTTCATGCCGAGGGTTTGGCCCGAACGACGCCAGCACCATACAAAAAACAGCCCACAAAAGAACCACCATCCCAGCATGATCAATAATTGCAATGAGCTGTGTGGTGCCTGCATGGTGTCGTCACCAAACAGCCTGCGCAACAGTAGCAGTACAACGCCATAGGCGAAACTGATGCCCAGTAGTAAAAAACTGTCATAAAGCATTGCCATCAGGCGTCTTGCCAGATTAGCGGAGGGGAGAGTGGCGAGTGTGGGAGCTGTCAAAGAGCACTTCACTTATGTCAGTTAGGTTATTGGCGAGCCTATTATCATCAATTCAGGTCGGTTAACCGTTGATGTTCGGCGGTCGCATTCTAGCAAAACACTATCAACTCGGCATCGATAACTGGGATCAATTTTCGGAACTCATCTGATCAGGCGGAGGCATCATAACCCGCTTCCCTGCGCACGTGCTCTCTGTCGCCGACAATCGGTGGAGCAAAAAAAAAGGCTGCCGGTAAGGGCAGCCTGTCAATAAGGCCTATGGGATTGGCCTTGGGCACTAGTTGCTCTTGCGAGCAAGGGGGTAAGACAATATTAAGCGCCAGTAGTGGGGCTGTCCGCTTTCGGTGTTGTGGTCGGTGCTGGTTTTGTCTCAGCACTGACGGGTTTGCTGGCCGCGGGAGCTGGCTTGGCAGCTGCTTTTTTAGCGGGTGCCTTTTTCGCCGCAGGCTTTGCCGCTGGCGTAGCAGTTGATGTTGACTTGGCCGTTAGCTTGTTGACGGTGCGAATCAGTTCGTCCACTTTGGCATTCAGCTCGGCCAGTTTGTCGTCGTTGTTGTAGAACGAAGGCATGGATGGCATTGTCGGCATCACCATTTTGGATGAGACTTTTTCACGAATTTCGTCGATTCTGGAGCTGACATTCATATTGATGCCGTCCTTGCGCAGGTTCTTGCCCTGCTTCTTGAGCTTTTCACCCTTGGCTTTCAGTTTGTCGCCTGCTTCCTTGAATCTGTCGCCGGTTTTGTCCAGTCTGGATTTTGCATCTGACTCAATTTTTGTGCCACGGGCAACCAGGTCGTCAAAATAGCGACGGGTCTGATCGCTCATTTTTTCATAGCCATCATGAATGTTGTTGAGGCCGTGACCATAGGCGCCGAGTCCGGCCAGCCAGATCTTGCGTGCCAGTTCTTCAGTTTTGTCGATAGTGTTTTTAAGTTCTGCCATAGTAATATCTCCGGTAGCAGTTGAATTCGTGTGTTTACGCTTAATTTCATGCCACATTAGTGATAATTTTTAGAAAACGCATACTAAAAACCAGGTTTTTACGAAATAGTGGAATTTATTTTGCAACGCAGTCGGAATGCTGATGAAAAGACGTGATCATATTCTGTTGGTAAGCCTGGATCTGTTTAATCGCGAGGGCGAAACCAACCTCACTGCAGTGGATATTGCCAATGAGCTGGAAATCAGCCCCGGTAACCTCTATTACCATTTCAAGGGAAAAGAGGAGCTGGTTACGGAGCTCTATGAGCAGTTTGAGGCCGGTATCGAAACCTTGCTACAGGACTCTCGCAGCGCGGAAGCCAGCCTGGAGGAGCACTGGCTCTACCTGTATGTGATGCTGGAACATATTTTCAACTACCGCTTTTTTTTCCGTAACACCACAGACCTGTTGCACAAGTATGGCGGTATAGATAAGCGGTTTGGCAAGTTGGTGGAAAAGCAGTATCAGTGGATACACGGGTTGCTGGATAGCCTGCTGGAGGAAGGGCTGCTGGCGGATAGAACGATGATTGCCAGCCGTATAGATCAGCTGGCTGACAACATCATGCTGATCTTCACTCACTGGTTTCAATTTCAGAACCTTCGGAAAAAAACACTCGACCAGCACCAGTTCATTCAGGGCGCCATTTTGCAGGTTATGGCACTATTGGCACCTTATCTGGGTGAACAGCAATTGCAGTTTATGGAGGCCTGCACGGAGCTTTCTCTCCGCGAGAAGCAGTGTCAGTAATCCTGCATTCGGCCGGGTCCGGACAAATAACAAGGTTCAGCCAAAAAACAAAAAAGAGAGGGGTAGATGAGTCATATTCAGTTGGAACGCAATCACACCATGGAGAAAGAACAGGTTCGCACCATGACGGAAGAGCTGGGACAAAAACTGAAGGCCAAACATGGTGGTGATTATTGCTGGGAGGGCGATACGGTTCATTACAAACGCAGCGGTATTGATGCCAAAGTGAGCTTTGATGACAAAACCGTCAGAGTGGATGTGACGCTCGGCCTATTGATGAGCGCCTTTAAAGGAATGATCGAGTCAGAAGTCTCTAAATATCTGGATGAAAAGTTTGCCTGAGTGTGCCGCACGTTTATTTCAGGCCGGGGACTAGTTCTGCGTCGCACCGACACTGACCAGGTATTCAATGACCTGTGTGTTGTCACCGTAGTGGGCCCACTTTAGCGGCGTTTCAGCTCCCCGGCAGGTAGCGTTGATCCGGGCGCCGTTGTTTACCATGTATTTGATCATGTCGACCGTCCCGTCCTGCGACAGGTAGTGCAACGCTGTGCAGCCGTCACTGTCACCCTGGTTGATATCGACGCCCTGATCCACCAGGTATTTCACAACGTCGATTTTTTCCGTCAACGCTCCGTAGAGAATTGCCTGGTTAATCTGGCTTTGCCGAGCCTGTCCGCTGTCCACGAAGGCCTGGAGGGCTTTCAGGTTGCCGAGGCGCGCCGCCATCTTTAAAGCGCCACTGTTTTCGCCTGCCGTAAAGGTCCCGCCGTTTGCCAGAAGCAGGGCTGCCAGATCGTAGTTATCCTGGTAGGCCGCGAAAAACAACGAATCATTGCCCGGTTTTGCCCCATGGGTAATCAATAAAGCCGCCATTCGAACAGTGTTTTTCTTGATCGTCTGATTCAGGGAGCTGGCCAGTTCACCGGCTGGAAAGACCTGGTCAGCTCCGTAACGGGACAACATCACATAAAGCCCGTAGTTGCCGCTGGTGCTTGCGTGTTTCAGCGCGTCTCGGAAATCGACATCGCTGATGTCTGCGAAAAAGCCCGCATCCTCGAACAGATAAGCTCCGTCATGGTTCCGTCTGGTGGTTGCCTGTTCCAGACCGGCCAGAGTAACCGGGATATTACGGCGGGCCAGCTCTTCTCTGGCGGCTGTTTCCGCTGCTGAATTTGCGGTCTGTTGTGAACAGCCAGAAAAAACTGTGGCCAATAAGGCAGCTAGTAGAACTCGTAACAGATTCATCGGGCTCTCCGTCTCAGGAGCGAAAAAAGGATAAGTTAACACTGCCAAAACAGACCGGGCAGCAGCGAGTTCCAGCGTTAAATGCTGTCTTCAAATTGAACGGATTCTTTGCCTGTATTGCGGATAACGACGGTGCCAGCCAGTTTGTCGTGCCAGCCCTGTTTGCGCTGGTCTACGCCCACCCAAATAAACCCAAGGCATAGTGGAACAGCGGATATGATGTACGCAAAGTATCTACCGATGGCCTGACCCGTACGCATTTTTCCACCGGTGGATGCATCGACGATTTGTAATTTCATGGCCATTTTGCCGGGCGTGCCGAGATAATGTAGCCAAAACCATATTGTCGCGACAAATGGTACAACATAGCCAAGCATGACATCCCAGAAGCCGTATATGAGCTTATCCCCTACCCAATATTCTTCACCGTAAATAAGGCTTAATGGCACATATAAAACAATCATCATGATCACTAAATCAATGAGCAGTGCGCCAAATCTAATCCAGAAACCTGCGTATTCCTTATTTTCCATAAAGCAAAAACTCCTTAATATGATTTAGTGGTTAACGGTTTTATATCACGTAAATACGTTGCGCGACATTCAATACTGGACTCGCTTTTGTAGGGCTTTGCTAAGAAGTTTTGGCATGTCTGGTTCCTTTCGGGAAGTTCTGCCTGGTCCTACTTATTCTTGCCATATCAGCCAGTTTCGCCCTTGCGCATTGCCTCTGCTGTATGCTCTGCCAGGCTGATCCCGGCTTGATTCATCGTCAAATAGGTGTAGTTTGCACCCGCCTCTCGGATCTGCTCCTGATGCGAGTCATGCAGGGCATGTGAGACGATAGGCCCGGTGAAACCGCGCTGGCGCAGGGACCGGGCGGCGATCAGCTTGGCCTCAAGATCATCCATGGCCAAGATTGCCGCCTTGATCTGTCCAAAATGGCAACTGCGCCAGAAATTGCTGTCTTCTGCATCGGCGAACATTACGTTGCGCCCCGCCTCTTGGTGCGCTTTGGCGGTGTAGGTGTCTGCATCAAGGCCCAGTGGTTTGAATCCATCCTGTTCGATCTGGTGGTAAGCGGCGCTGCCGGTCCGGCCCATGCCAAAAATCAGTACATCGGCGTCGCCCATTTCCTTTGGTTGCTCGTCAGGGTGAATAGTATCGCGTTCATATCGGCGCAGGTTGGTTTCGTACTGTTCGTACAGCGGATGTGCGAAGCGATTGAGCGGCGCCGAGATCACGAAAGAAATCGATACGGCAATGGCCAGTGGCACAAGATATTCGGGCAATACGCCCGCCGCCACGATCAACCCGAATTCGGAATATGCGGTCAGACTAAGCGCGGTCAGGAATGCGCTGCGTGCGCGCAACTTGAACATCACCATCAGTGCGAAGAACAACGCCCCCTTGAGCGCAAGCGCGATGCCAACGGCCACGGCAAAGACCATCGCGTCCCAATCCGGCAGGCCGGTCAACCCGATTTGCAGGAAAAACCCGACAAGGAAAATTTCCTTGAGCGACCAGAGCGATTCGCTCAATTCCTTTGCGCGGTTGTGGGTGGACAGCAGCACACCCATCACCAGCGCGCCGATTTCCGATGAAAGACCCATTGCCTCAAATCCCATGCCGCCGATTACCAGCGACAGCATCATGCCCATCAGCACCAGCAGTTCATCATGGCCTGCGAAATCCAGTAATTTATGCAGTACCGGGCGGAGTAGCGGTAAAGTAAACACCAGAAGCGCCCAGATATTCGGTATCTGGCCCGACCAGACCGCCAGCACCACCAGCGCGATGATGTCCTGAACGATCAGGATGCCGATGGCGGTGCGACCGTGAAAGGCGCCCAGCTCGCGCTTGGTTTCCAGCAGTTTCGCGGCCAGCACGGTTGACGAAAACGACAGCGCGATCGCCAGCAAAAGTGCGCTGTTCCAGTCCAGCCCCATGAACAGTTTCAACCCCGGCAGGAAGACAGCGACAGAAATCGCGAAATGCAACAGCGCCCCGCCCACTACCTGCGGCTGCGCGATCTGCTCCAGCTTGAGCTTGAGCCCGACAGTGAAAAGCAGCATCAGAACGCCCAGATGCGCCACATGGTGCAGCGTTTCCCCGGTGTATTCGGGCAGGCCAAGTGGTGGGCCAAAGATATTGATGGCAAACCCCGCTGCCAGAAAGCCAACCAGGGGCGGCAAGCCAACCTGACGGACGGCCAGACCGAAAAAGAAGGCGAAACTGATGGTGATAACTTCAAACACTGCGCGGTCTCCGTTTCAATGACTTGATATCGATATCAACTTTACTGTGAAACTCCGCATAGCCGTTCTTTATCATTCGGGGCCGTGCAACGCCATGATCCTTGCGGCGCAAACGAGCGCCCCGTTAGCCCAAATAGGGTTGAGTGAAATTGTTATCAGTATAAATCCCGTTGAAATCCAACAAACACATCCCGAATATTTTTTACCTCACCCAGTTCGTCTACCGCATCGCGGATGCTGTGATATTTCAGCTCGATCAACTGCGGGAGTTTTTCGAGGTCGAGCTCACCGACGCCACGTTCGACGTAATGGCCGAGTACAATTGGCACCAACTGGCTGTTTTTGTGATTATTTTCCGGGCGACTGTCTGGATAATGAGCGTCGCTCGAGTATAAGTCGCGCGTTGAATTTGGCAACCTCACGATATATTGCCTTGGATCAGCTTGGGATACTGAAATATCTACCCTTGAGTATATAAGAGGGTTTTTTGTAGGAATGGGAAATTTTCGGCGGGATTAAAGCAGGGTTTGGGTATTTTAACCCATTGATTTTTAAGTGGTACCAGAGGCCGGACTCGAACCGGCACGCTTTTAAGGGCGGGGGATTTTGAATCCTTCTCGTATAATCATTTCTCAGTGTTAATTGATGCTCCTAAAAGTTGATTTATGATACCCATGTTGTTGATATATTAGTATTTAATCCTTTATTCTTTCTTGGTTCTTCAATTTTCACTGTTACTTGATATTTCCTCTGGGATACAAAAATTACGCTGTTTTGTATCCCAGGTGTATCCCAGATTTAACCTTACCATCGCCTGAAAAGGAGTTCTTGTTCATGGGAAGATCATCAGAGAACAGGGTCAAGTTTAGCAAGCCGACCTTAACCGTTATTGAGCGCCGAATTAATAACGGTGAATTTACAAAAGAATCCTACCTTTACGACAATGCCAGCCATCTGGCGATAAGAATCAGACCCAGTCAATCGTATTCAGACAGTGCGTTCTGTCTATACGAAAGGATTCGTATTCGCGGACAGCAAAAAAGTAAGTTGTATAAGCGGCAAATCATGAAGGTTGGTGAAGCGAGAAATGCACAAGTTCCGATTTCAGAACTGAGACAGAAAGCAGATAGCCTGTTCCTGGAAATACAAGAGGGACGCGATCCTCATTTGCTTGCTCAACAGCTGGCTGCTGAGCAAGCAAATGAGCAACAACTATCCGAGGCTAAGCGAACGTTCAGAGATATGATCTTTGGGTCGCCGACAGGTAAGGACGGGGAGTTTTTGCCTGATGGTTTTGTCGCGGAGAGGCGCCCCGGTGACCGTTACCTGATCGATATCAAAAACAAATGTGAGGTTTTGTTGGCGGACTTACTAGATGAGCATCTTTACCGCATATCGGCAGAGCAGGTAAAGGCCGTATATCTCCAGCAAGTAGGTAAGGGCGAAACCCAGCTACATAATGCAATGCGTATTTTGAGGTCGGTATGGAATTGGGCTCAGGCGAAATATGATGAGTCTGACCTTTTTATCCGAAACCCGGTTAGTCGAGCGATGAAACAGCTAGGCGTTAACATTAACCGCTCTAACCGTCGCACAGAACGCCTGGATGACAGCGACTTCAAACCCTATCTCAGAGCGGTGCTAGGGCTCCGGGAGCATGATCACACTTCGGCCTTTCGCAATGGACGGGACGCTTTGCTATTTATGTTGTTCTCTGGTGTAAGGCTGATGGGTACTATGACTATCCGAATCGCTGATATTGATCTTAACAGGCATACTTTCAAAATTATCAAGAAAGGCGGAAAGCAGGCGGAATTACCCCTGAACTCCGCCACGGAAGCGATTGTTCGTAATCGATTGGCAAATTTGCCTGAACAGACGGAGTATTTATTTCCGGGAATTACTGGCAGCGGGCATTACAGGGATACAAAAGATGTCAGAAAGATCGTCAAGGAGGTATCTGGGGTATCTGTCACTAATCATGATTTGCGCCGAACCTACAAATCTATCGGGGCCGAATTGGAGATCAGTCCAATCCTTATTGATGAGCTGTTGAGTCATGCCCGGGAAGGTGTGGATGCACACTATATTCATCCATCCATGACAAAACTACGAGAGGCTAGTCAGAAGGTCGCTGATTATATGATTGGAAAATCCTGTTTGGATCTAATGAAAGAGCTAACAGCTGCTTGGTAAGTTGCTAAACCAAAATTCTAGGGCGTTCTAAATTGGGAATGAGTGACTAGCGAATCTAGACAAGCCCGATAAACGCTAACAGATATGAAGCTGGATAGTTGAAATAACGGCTAGACGTAAGTTTCTTCACAATTGGATGTTGTATTTTGTTTCTTGAAAAGGATAACTTCGGATTCCAGGTAGAAAACCTTTCGAAACCGCTTACACCACGGCAATTCTGGACGCTCTCCTGTACAGCGCCATTTTCGCAGTGTGCTGGGTGATAAGCCTAGTAGCGAAGCCGCCTCTTTAGTTGTAAGTTCGCGGTCGTAAATAACCGCTGCGCTGTCGTTCATATTTTAGTTCCCGAAAGAGTCAGAAGCTCATGTTAGTCTGTAAAAACATTAGCATTAAGCTAATTGTTATTACAAGCTAGAATCCAAGCTATCTTTTTATCAGGGAGCTAAACATGGCCTTTGTGAAAGCCGTCACTTTGTTAAGCATGGGATTTCTGATGTGGCAGTAGAGGCCGGTCTGGTGGCTTTATCGCTGGACTGCTTTCGTTCCTCGATCCATTGCTCTACATCAGCTAAATCCCAGACCACCTTGCGGCTTGTTAAAACGATACGGCGGGGAAATTCTCCACGTTTTTCCATGTTGTAAATGGCGCGGTCTGAAAGCGGTATCATTGCCAACAATGTTTTTCGGTTAATCAAGGTTGTTATCTTTTGCGTGCTGTCTATACAAATCATTCTCTTGTCATCTTTTGGTGTAGGCGGTTAAGTCTACGATCAGTATTCAGACTACCTCCCCCTTGAAGACAATGACTCCACAGATTGTCGCTTCTTCATCCACTTCGATAATGCGATTCGGCCAGTCAGGGTTGAGCGCCTTCAGGTACTGCTTGCCCTCTTCAATAATTAACTGCTTGAACGTGGCTTCATTGGATTCATCGAGTCGAACAACCACGTACTTGCCGTGGTCAGGTGAAACATTGGGGTCAACAAAAATCAGGTCGCCCTCATGAAATTTGGGTTCCATACTGCTGCCGCGGACCCTAAGTACAAAGGATTCAGGACTACAGCACACCGGGCAGGGTAAAAGTTCTGAACCGTAGGCCGGCACGAAACTTTCAGAAATCTCATACCAGTTTCCCGCTTGGACCCAGGATATCAGCGGGTGGAGACTGCGCAAATCCGGGCCGTCGTGGGCGTTGTGTTCCTCTTGTCTTGCCCCGTCCGCATGGGGGGTATCCATCCATCCTTGGTCTTTATTCATGGCCTTTTCCAGTTTCTCCGCCAGCTCATCTCCAATAGAGCGGGGCGTTCCTTTTTTGGTGGGGAGCTGGTTGCGCACCTGACTGAGGTAGGAGCTATTGGTCCCAGCCGCACGCGCCAACTTGGCAGCTGAGCCCGCTTCGGCAATCAGAACCTCAAGATTGTGGAGCCGGATCTGGTTAAGTTTTAGCGTCATGCGAAACACTTTAGCATGATTTTTAGCAGAGTGATAAACAAAAAGCGGTGATTGCGCGTTGTCCGATCATTCGCACGGTGCTAATGTTTCTGCGCATGGAGCTAAAGGATTTCCTCAAATTGGCAACCAAGCGGGAACGGGCCGACGTCGCAGAGGCATGTGGCGACTCAGTCTCCTACTTGTATCAGATTGCCGGCCAGCATCGATATGCCAGTCCATTGATGGCGACGCAAATCGAGCATTACACCCGTACTGTGGCGGACCTTTCGGATGGTCGACTGGAGCCTGTGCCTCGGGCGAGCATGGTTCGACACCCAGAGATTTTCTACGGTGTCGTGCCTGAATCGGGTGCACAAGATGCAGGTGGCAACGATGACGCCTGAGAGATCGCCATCCGTCCACGAGATTACCCGTGTAGACGTCACTCGTATCCACCATTACTCCCGCAATCCCCGCCGGCAGCAGAACCCGGAATACGATCGAATAAAGGCGTCGATCCAGGCTGAAGGCCTGGATCAACCATTGGTGTTATCACAGGATCCGGGGGCTGCCGATTATGTGCTCCACAGTGGCGGCAATACACGGCTGAGGATACTGAAGGAGCTTTTGGACGAAACCGGCGATGAGCGATTTCGCTGGATTGATTGCGTCGTCAAGCCCTGGTCGCAGGAGTCCAATGTACTTTTTGCCCACCTCCGGGAAAACGAATTGCGCGGCGGTTTGCCTTTCATTGATAAAGCGTTGGCAGTATTCGAAGCAAAGAATCTCCTCGAAAGCGAGATGGAGGTTGAGAGCCTGTCTCAGCGCCAACTGGAAGCGTTGTTCAGAGAGCGAGGTTTCGGGCTCAGCCACAGCATGATTTCCAAAATGGGATATGCCGTTGAGACCTTGTGGCCATTGATGCCAAAAGCCTTAGCTGCCGGATTGGGTCGACCACAGGTGGAAAAGATCCGAGCCATTGAGCGTGCTGCCAGAGCGATTTGGAATCGTCGCCAATTGGGGGATAACACCGTCTTCGATGCGATCTTTGCCGAGTTGTGTCGCCGTCATGATGGCGCCGAATGGGACATTCAGCCACTGCGAGATGCATTGGAAAATGAGATCGCCGTGGAGTCCGAACTGAATCGCCAAGTGATTCATCTGGAGATGGAGGCACAACTATCGGGCCGCGCATTCAGCCTTCCCGCTCATACCGAAGAGGATACAGAGCCGGGGGCGGACAGGGACTCGGAACACCCGGAGCATTCTGATAGTGGATCGTCATCGAATACGACGACATTGGAAACGCAGCCCGCTGACATCGATTCACCGGCGAGTGGTCATGACAAAAGCAAAGACCAACCGAACATGCCGGCTGAGTTGACCTCTGCGCCGAATGCCCAAAAAGGTGGTCAACAAAGAAATCTTGAAGTTTTGCGGAGCCAGTTGTGGGACTGCGCCGTAACCCTGGCGACATCCCACGGTCTGCACGAGACAGTCATTCGTCTGCCGGATCAGGGCTTGGGCTTTCTGTTGATTGATGTGCCTTCACTGGAACTGCGGGAATCCCTTGACCAGGACATGCTGGATTTAGTGTCCGCACTCTGGTGGCAGTTGGCTGCGAGCTCAGAGTTGACTGTCGCTCCCACGGACATTGTCCTGGCTTATCTGGATCAAGACTCGACCCTATACCAGGCATTGGCATCCCATGATGCCGGTTTGCTTTTTGGCAGTGTCTGGACGCCTGATCCCGGCCATCTCAACAGCCAGCTCTGGCAACAATTGAACCCGCCAGACTGGCAGCGTTTGCTGCAAATGATGGAGTCCTACCGGAGCATTAAACGGTTAGCCTTCGATACCGGGGTCGAGCTTTGGGCGCAACAAGGAGGTGAAAGCGATGTCGTCCAATAAGGAAGCCGACCTCACCACCGCCGTTCTGTTGTACGCCATGCGATGTTTGGCAGAAGGGGATCAGCAGGCATTGCGTGCCATGAACTTTGGCCCCAAGGAACTGGACGCCCTGAAAGAGATGAATCTGGCCGATCTCTATCGGGCCGATGCACTGCGTGTGCACTGTCTGCAGATTGGTCTCAATCGTGATGTTTTTTGGCCGATGCTCGATCACCTGCGTCATCAGCGGGAATCTGAGGATCTGCAGCGAACATTGCTGGTCGCGGACGCGCCGTTAGAGATGATGCAGCAGTTATTTGGTGTGAGTTCTCGGGAATACACGCGATGGCGCCGATTGTTGACGTTGGCGCCGGCCGTGGGCAGGCCTCCCGAACTGAATGAAACCGATACCCACGCGCTTTGGTACGCCTGGCAGGATAAGGTAAGGGCGGATGACAAATCCACATTAACTGCAGAGGACTATCTCGACCTACAGCAACAGACAGGCATTGGATTGCGATCGATTTGGGCGCTGGTGCAGCGTTGGGAAACCTACGGCGTGGGAAGCAGTGCCGCGACGTCCGGGCGGGTTGCCGAGAATGGCTCATGAAGCGGATGCGCTGCGACCAGAAACTGTTGCTCTCGACGCTTTAATCAAGGCAACTGTTGCCAAGGTTCGTGCCCAGAGTGATCCATCGTTACCGGATGCTATGTTGTTCATGGGAAATTGGCATCAGGCCGTGCCGGCCATGGTCATCCAGGATCCGGTGTTGGAACCCGTCGATAAACTGGTATGGATGGTTATCATGCTCCATGCCAGAGAGACTGGAGGACGAACGGCGTTCCCCGATTACGATACCATTGCGGCTAAAACCAACGTTTCCTCAACCTCCACTGTCTCTCGTGCTATTGCCATTCTGCGCTTGACGCGTTGGCTAACGCTGTGTGCCAGAGTGCGTCAAAAAAGCGGCCGTTTCACTGGCAATGTCTACAGTCTTCATGATGAACCCCTGCCTCTGGTCGATGCCCTGTACCTGGATGAGTCCTATATGGTATTCGTTACCCAATCCCAGGAACATCATCACGCCCGCGTCCGGCGCGTGGCGCAAGCTGTGTTGGAGAGTCTGGATAAGGATATTCAGGATGGCGAGTCGTTAGGACGGAAGGAGTCAACTATTGAGCGTCGACTGCAGGCCGCCCAACAATTGTCAGATTCCAGCGGAAACCACAGCAAAAGCGGTCGTTATTTTACTTTTCACGCCGCGACCATCGGGAAACTGAAAAATTCATCCGAGGCCAGCGCATCAGCACAATCCGTCCAGGACCAAAATTCAAAGACGGAGGAAAAGGAACACTACAGTAGTTGTTGTAGTAGTCATAATAAAAAAACAACTACAACAACCACTACACAAAATACAAACCATGCAGAGCAAACATTTTCTGAATCCAATCCATCAGTCCCGTCGGCAACAGAGCGAGCGCTGATCTATCCGCCGCGCTTGTCGGAGAACCAGAAACACCTGGCGGACAGGTATCTTGCTATGATCGATCCTGATGATCGGCAGTTGGTGCTCGACGAACTTCAGGGTCGTCTGGAGTCTGAGCAAAAAGGCATGAAGCCGGTTTATGACGAGCTGCGATTCTTGCATTCGTTGTGCAAGGCGGCACAACAAGGCGAATTTGTGCCAAACCTCGGGATCAAGGTGGCCGAGGCAAGACAAGATCGGGTACTTCACGTCCCGCCGCCAGAAAACGAAGAACAGAAAAGCAAGGTGGCTGAAGAGCGAGCACGAAACCAAGCCTATGGACGGGAGCAGCTGGCCAAGTTACGAGCATCATTGAATATGGACAAATAGCGCGACCGCCCGTTATCACACGTGATGTGACATATCTCCGTCGTTACTTCCCTGCACTGTTTCCACTGGAACCATCTGATCGCAACAACACAAAACACTGCACCAGTCGGATGGATATTCCGTGGTGTCATTTTCCCATTCGTGGATTCATAGCACGTCAGAGTTGATCTTGAAGGGAATGACGAAAATGAATTCAGACGCAGAGCAGTCACACGAGAGTACAGCCGAAAATCAAAACGAGTCAGTGCCAGGCGCCCTGCAAGGTGAAGTCTGGTTGACGATTCAGACCTATCAGGCCCAGAGCCTGATCCGCGGCCGCCGTGCAGCCGATGGCAAGCCTGCCATTATGGGATTGATCGGCTTTGCAGATCGGCTGAAGTCGCTATGGCAGGCCGTCCGCTTCGACGACCCTTATGCCGACTGGTGGTTACTCAAAGTGGAAGAGGGCGTTGCCGATATCCGAGCACAGCTGCAGGGATTGCAGCAAAGGATGGACGCCCTTATCACTGAATCCCACAGTGCTTTCGAATTCAGCGTCGCACAATCGAGTCGACCACAGCGCGTATCGTTACAGTTTGCCAATCCCTATGCCTTCCGTGCTGCACAGTTGCTGGGTGAGTACGACCGGTTGATGTGCGCAGACATGACGTTGCATCACTTAGGTCTCGACATGCCCACTGACCTCATTGAGCAGGTGTCGGCTAGCGGGCGATGGGTGCGCCGGGTGTTTGCGTTGCCCCAGGGGTATCACAGTCTGGACGTTCGTCGCTCCGATATCCGGCAGGGAACACCGGCAGCCATCAAAGCGAGGGAACGGATGGGCGAGATTCCCCAGGACATCCTCAATGGTGAGCGGTTGCCGTCTCTGCGTCCCCTGGCATTTCAACAGCTGAATAACAACGCCATCGCAGATTCTGACGAGGGCTGAACGCCGTGGCCACCAGCACGCTTCAGCAGCTTGTCATCTCGCTCGATACGCGAATTCCACTCGAAGCGATGGTGCTTCAGCGTTTACGCCGCCTGCCTAACAGCAGGCAAAACGAGTGGTTGCGGCAACTGTTGCTGGTGGGATTTCGAAGCGAGTGTCAGGCCATCAGATCTGAGCAAGCGCTGCCGGCACACGGAATTTCTATGAGCCAGCCGTGTACATCCCCCGGGATAAACGGAAGTCTCGGAGCTGGTCCCGTCCAGCCGCGAACAACCGAGACGATGGTCGATCACACAGTGCGGTCACCTGGCAGCTCACACGACAGCGAACGCGCCGGGCTTGCTCCTCAAAAAGACACCAGAAAACCCTTTACGCACCTGAGACGAGTGATCGGTGAGTAAAGACATCTAACCCTGATATCAGGAATCGCACCATGACAGAACTGACCGATGAGAAATTTTCTGACGAAGACAAACCTCCCGTGACCACTAATCCCATGGCGGTTGGGCAGGTGGGCCTCGATGACGGCTATGCCTATACCAAAGTGGCGTTACCGGATGGTCGCCTCCTGGCGGTGCCTTCGCGGGCACGCATGGGATCGGCCGGTGTCACCTGGATACGGGATGAGGAACAGAAAATTTATGAGTACGAAACCGGTGGCAGTGTGTATTCCGTCGGTGCGGTCGATGGTGAGCCCACCCAATTCGATGAATACCCGGGTTCGGCACTGAACCGGGTGATCGTCCAGCATGCACTGCAACAGGCGGGTTTGTCGGGCCGATCCGTCCATGTGGTGACGGGGTTGCCGGTCTCCGCCTTTTACCGCAACGATGGTCAGCAACGGCGACAAGCGATCCAGGCCAAAAGGGATGGTTTGAAATTGGCGGTTGAGCCTGTTGTTGCCAGAAAAGCATCGCAAAGGTCAGCGCAACAGGGGCTCCTAAAGGTGAGCATCGCCTTTCATGAAGTTATTCCGGAGGCGCTGGCTGCCTGGTACGACTATGTGATTGTTATGACCGATGATGATGGTGTGACGTTGGACGCGGATCGCGTCAACGCGCCCATCGCCATAGTCGATATCGGTGGCCGCACCACGGATTATGTGGTGGTCCAGGACCAGGGCATTGTGCACGGTTCCTCCGGCTCTCTGAATCGCGGCATGCTGAACGTCAAGATTCGCGTGGCGAACCATATACAGGAACAGTTCGATATCAACGAGCTCGGCGAGCAGAGTATCAGTCGGGCCGTCGATACATATCGGTTGCGCCTGCATGGCAAGGATCACGATGTCTCGGCCATGGTGGCGGAAGCAAAACGCGAGTTGGTGGAGCGACTCTATACCGAAACCCGCCGCAAGCTTGGACTCGGTGTGGAGTTGGATCGTGTGCTGTTCGTCGGCGGTGGCAGTGCTGCGTTAGCCGCTGATATTGCCAACTGGTTTCCCAATCAAATTATGGCCGACCATGCCGCTTTTGCTAACGCAAGGGGCATGCTCAAGTACCTGCAGTTTGTCTGCGACGCCCCGGTGAGGGGGGGGTAACGACTTTGTACGTGGCCACTGCGGTCTCAGTGGCAAAGAAGATGTCAGCGGATTGTGCAAGTGACATCGCGGTTTTACCGTCAATCCAGTGTCAGGGCTTGCCCTGATTTTACTCACCCTGTCGGGAAACACCTTCCCGCCAGGGAATCGTGTTCTCCGGCTTTCCATTATGTTCAAGGAGAAACTGTTATGACCAGTAGACAAACTACCCCTGAAAAACCGAAGTATTTCGATCTTGATATCCACGGCATCGGTTACCTCAACCGGGTTCGCGAAGTGACACCCGAGAATGGGTTCCCCTTTCTCAGTGTCACCATCGCGGCGCTACGAGGGCCAGCCGATAACGTTCAGCACACGCATTTCGAGTGCGTGGTGGTGGGTGAAGAGGCGAAGGATCTGGTGCGTCAGCTAATGCCTGCGGTGGAAGCTGACTTTAAAGTGCTGGTGGGTTTTCACCTCAGTGATTTGCAAGCCGAAACCTTCATCTTCAAAAACGGTGATCGAGCCGGTACAACGGGCATCAGCCTGAAGTCCCGGTTACTGCGGTTCCAGTGGATCAAAGTCGAAGGTCAGCCTTTTCCAGCACCTGCGTCTGCGAGCCACAACGCCGTAGCCTGATGACCAAAACTGATCGCATCTGTTGATGCGATCAATCTTTCAACCCAGCGAGGGAGATTCTCCCTTGCCGGGCAGGTCTCCTCGACGCTTCAAGGAGACCGCTCATGGCTTCCAAATCCTCACCCACACGGGTGATTCCTAAAAACCGTTTCGCGGCCATTCGCATAGCGTCGTTGAACGATCCTGAAAAGCAATCCCTGCTGCAGTTGGCCTTTGCGATATTGCAGGAGCTGCACCAGCCTGGCCTTGAATTGCCGAGCCCCAATCATACCCGTGACTACTTGCGGATGTTGTTGGCGGAACGCAAAGCAGAGGTCTTTGGTTGTGTGTACCTGGATAACCGGCATCGAGTGATCGAAGCCACAGAATTATTCCAGGGAACCATTGACGGTGCTTCAGTGTACCCCCGCGTGGTGGTGCAACAGGCGCTGACGCTCAATGCGGCAGCGGTGATGTTTTTTCACAATCACCCGAGTGGTGTCGCCGAACCCAGTCACGCGGACGAAGCGATTACCCGGCGCCTAAAAGATGCGCTGGCACTCGTTGATATTCGTGTACTGGATCACTTTGTAGTCACGGTGGGGGAATCAGTTTCCTTCGCCGAACGCGGATTGCTTTAACGCCATTTACTTAACCCATTGGGGAGTCTTCTTCCCCAATGGGAAGGAGGTGCTCCCTGAATTTATTAATTCATTTCTCCAGGGAGAAACCTTATGAAAAATTCAGAGCACAAGTCGTTGGAAGATGTCTTCGGTCCTGTCGTCGCAAGTTACAGTCGTGCACAGGCTATCGAAGATGGTGTGCTGATCGATGTCACCGCTATGGCACGTGAGGCAGGCTTCAAATGGCCAGTCGCACTTACCCACACCGCTTGGTGTGATTGCGTAGACTGGACAGAGCGGGATAACCGCTTCCAGGTACAGCAGGACGAGTCCGGTCGTTTGTGGGATGTGCTGTTTATGGCGTTCTACGCCATTCGAACGGCTACAGCTCCTGGTGATCGGCTGCCGTTCTCGTTGTATCGCGTGCCGAAAGACGGGCGTTCAACGGAAGCTGAAGAGGTGAGCTTGAAACTGATGGTTGGCCCTGGCGATGCCGGTGAACCGGTCGTCACGATCATGCTGCCGAACGAAGATTAACGTCGCCGATTGCATCGGCTCCTTGCCCTGGCCACTTGGGATAAAGTGGCACCTCATCTGCTCCCGCCTGCCGTCCCGTGCAATCCCGACTTCCCCCGAAAGTGCCACACCGCCTCTACCTGACGTTTTGGCCATGGTTCCACTGTAACCGCACCGCGAACACCCCTGGCTGCTCAACGTTCATGACAGGTCGCAGACCTGGCGTGAGCGTTGACTCGCACGAAGCCCTCGTCACTGCTGAGCGAAGCGGGGTAGTGACGAGGGCGGCGGAGCCCCGAATGACAGCGGACGACGCTCGAATTGATGCGTTCCACGTGAGTTTGGTCTGGCTATACTGCCGCTACGAATCGCAAAAGCTTCATACGCGGCCACGGCGGTAACGTGGATGAGGGGGTCGCCCTCGCCAACATAAATGGCACAAACGACAATGGCGCCAGAAGAGCTACCCAGGCGCCAGGTATCCGTTGCCGCTCATCTTCAAGTCCTGGATGCTCGTCCACTCTCCAAGCGGGCTGAGGCCCTCTTCAACCCTGGCTCGCAAGCAGCCAATCATCAACCGGCCGTCTAGCTGACGGTTTCCTTCAACCCATGGATCGATGGTTCCGTTCGTTCAACAGGAGATCGTGTTCTCACCATCAACAAGCAATCAAGCGGGGTGTTCACCCTGACTCAATCGCGGCGTTCGCCGCTTTTAATCCGGCTGGCAAGCAGCCGACCTTTAACGTGCCGTTACTATCTCGGCTTCTTTCAACCCTCGGACCGATGGTTCCAAACATTAAACAGGAGGAGCAGTACCCACCATCAACGAAGGCTCTTTGAGCCACTGGTTTACTTGGCACCATCTTCAACAGAAGAGCAGCCAGGTTGCCTGCGACCAGGCTTATCAGGTCGAACGGGAGTAGTGTCCCTTGACCCTTCCGCCTCGGCGGACCCGGTCAGGCTACGTGCCTGCTGGTTGGTCACAAACACTTACCGGACGGGAAAGTACACGATGAGAGACCTGAACTACCAACTGAAACAACTGTGTCAGCGCAACCGGGATGGGAGCTACAGTACCCAGGCAAATCGGGCGCGGATGCTCAATCAGATCGCCAATCAGCTTCAGGACATGGGCTATCGGCGCATGACAACACACTCGCTCAAGCCCAAACATGTGGATGCGCTGGTCAAGCACTGGCTGAGTGAGGGGATGGCGGCCGGCACCATCAAGAACCGCATGAACTGTCTGCGGTGGTGGGCCGCCAAAGTGGATCGCCGCAACGTGGTGGCGCGATCCAATGACTTTTACGGCATACCCGATCGCCAATTTGTCAGCAACGAGTCAAAAGCGGTAGCGGTTGATGATCAGGCGCTGTCTGCCATTGCAGACGAGCATGTGCGCATGAGCCTGGAATTGCAGCGGGCTTTCGGGTTGCGTCGTGAAGAATCGATCAAATTTGTGCCTGTCTATGCGGATCAGGGCGATCATATTCGATTGAAAGCCTCCTGGACCAAAGGGGGCAAGGTGCGGGTGATACCGATACTCACCCAGGAACAGCGCAATGTGCTGAATCGCGCCCGTCATTTGGCGGGTACCGAGTCGCTGATTCCATCGCACAAAAACTACATTCAGCAGCTGCGAACCTATGAGCGCCATACCACTCAGGCGAGATTGTCCAAACTTCACGGCCTTCGCCACGCCTACGCTCAGGCACGCTACCTGCATTTGACGGGATGGGCTTGCCCGGCAGCGGGAGGGCCGGCAGCAAACCAGTTAAGCGCGGAACAACGCAAGCAAGACTACCAGGCGCGACTCACTATCAGTCGCGAGCTGGGCCACGTCCGCGAGCAGATCAGTGCGGTTTATTTAGGTCGATGAGTTTGGGGCGAGGCGTCTCATGGATAAGCACGACACTCACCGAGTGGATTAACCATTCACGCCAGAAGATCGCTTGGCGATCATGATGTCATTCATCACGATCGAGGCCAAAACATGTCTTCGTTTAAACATCATGGAATCCCTCGTCTTCTGACGATACTGGTGTGCTGTTCTGGTGCTGCCGTCTGGAGCCATTCGGTAGTGGCGACAGACCAGCCCGTCACAACAATGACCACGCTGATACAAACGGGTCGCTATTCAGTGATGGCCGCTCAGCCGACCACCGGGCAGCGGGATCTGTTATCGGTGACGAGAGCGATCACCATTCCAGGCGACATCGACAGTGTGGGGGAGGCCCTCCACTGGATGTTGCGAGATTCTGGCTATCGCCTGGCGGCCGATGCTGTGCTGTCGGAGGAGGCGAAAGCCATGCTGGCGCTGCCACTGCCAGCGGTGCATCGCCGCTTTGAGCCCATGCCACTTCAAACCGTGATGGGACTTATGATCGGACCTGCTTTTCATCTCATCCAGGATCCCGTTCACCGCCTCATTGCGTTCGAGCGTTGCGCGGAGTTTTCAGTCCCCAATGCGACGGGAGGTGCACAGTAATGGAAGCCTTTGTCATTGCCATCGTTTTTGTTACTGCATGGGTTATGGGTGCTGAGTCCAGGCAAGTTGATCTGGAACCGCGTGCTGAAAGCGAGGCGGTTTCGATCGGCGATCAGATAGACGATCGAGAACGCGCCGTGCGTGTTTGTGATCAGGAGTATCAGCTGATCATTCATCGCGATCTGACCGTGCCCGTTGATCAACAGGTCAATGAAGATGGCCATTGAGCATCGCATGAGAAAACCTGCCATCGCATTAATCGGGTTCTGTCTTTGCATCACGTTGCCTGCTAACGCGGATACCCGACAGGCAGCGGAATCACCACATTTGAACACACTGGCGATCGAGCAATCTGCAACAGAACGTATCGACTCTCAGACGTTTCGTGCTGACCAGTGGGGATTAGATGAATCGGAATGGCAGCGCTACCAATCCTTGTTGCAGGGTATCCGGGGCAGCGTGAGTCCTGCGACCTTGTCACCTCTTGAAGTGCTGGGCATCCACGCCCGCAGTGCAGATGAGCGTCGGCGCTACGCTGAACAGTGGGCAGTGATGATGCGTGACGATGCCGAGCGCATCCTGGCGTTTCAGCGGGCTTACGACGACGCCCAGCGGCGTCTGTTCCCCAACGGTTTATTGATCGACCCGGGTGTTGCAGCGTCCACCAAGCCGGATCAAGGTCTGGCTGGAAAATTCGTGTGGCAGTCGTCGGACCGGGTGTTGTTCTTTACCGATACCCAATGCCCCACCTGTGATGCGGTGCTGGAGCGATTGGTCAGCCAGATCACACAGTTCTCCGGCATCGATCTGTACCTGATCGATGTGTTTGCCGGTGAGGAATCCCGCATACGTGAATGGGCGGCCTCGAAACAGATCAATCCCCAATGGGTGAGCGAGCACAAGATTACCCTGAACATCGACGCCGGTGCGCTAGGTAAGGTCTCCGTACATACGGGGCTGCAAGGACAAGATTTGCCCGTACTGATACTGCGGCGGGATGATCGCTTGATGCCCTTGCCGGTATCACGATTTTAGCGGGCGCCGGTCATTGCGAATTGGCCGATCATACCTTGCGTCATCGGTTTGCTGTGGTGGTCGACGGCCGCGCAGTCGCAATCCGTGCCAGTGGGGTATCAGCAAGTCGCGAGCGAATACGGCCTGCCTCCGGGCCTGCTCTACGCGGTGGCCTTGACCGAGAGCGGACAAAGCTCGCTCAGCGGTGGACAGTTCCGCCCCTGGCCGTGGGCGCTCAATATTGATGGGGAAGGACACTATTTCCCGTCGCGCCAGATGGCATGGCGGGCCCTGCAGGCGGTGTTGACCCAAACGAAAACTTCGGTGGATATCGGGCTGATGCAAATCAGTTGGCGTTACCACCGTTCAGTCCTGGGATCATCCTGGCAAGCGCTGGATCCCTACCACAACCTGCGTGTGGCCGCCGCGATCCTGCGCGACTGCTTCGTCGAGCACGGCCACTGGATTCAAAGCGCTGGCTGCTATCACGCACCCAACGATCCTGCCCGAGCTGATCGCTATGGTCACCGGGTCAAGGCGCACTGGAGGCGGTTGACCGATACATCACAGGAGGAAGGCCTTGAGAATCCGTAAACAACGATTGTTGCCAGCCTTCGTGCTCGGGCTGGTCATGAACTCTTCCGCATTGGCTGAGCTGGCGGTGATTTATGACAGTGGCCAGACCCGGCCCTTAGCGCCGTTACTCAGCCCACTTTGGTCGAAGAAGCCTCAATCGACCACCCCGGCTGAATCGAACAACCAGAATCTATCTTCAAACTCCTTACTCGGTCCGGCGACCCTCAGCAATTTATTGCCCATACGTTCACCCGGATTGGCCGTCGTCGATACCGCCGATAGCCAACTGAATCCCGAGGTTCTGGCGCGTTTGGCGCAAGGGAATCCACGCCCCTTCTTTCTCATCGGCTCGGATGCGGTGTCAGTGCAATGGCTGGCGACTCACCACAGCACTCTCAAAGCCCTGGGTGCGGTGGGCATGCTGGTACAGGCCGATACCGAGGCGGATGTGCGACGGGTTGCCGAGGCGGCGCTGGGCTTATCCATCACCTTGGGCTCCGGGAGCAATCTGGCCGCCGCACTGGGTATTCATCATTACCCGGTATTGATTACCCGTGATGGCATCCGGCAATGAGCTCGCATCCGATGGAAGCGCTGTTGCGGCCCCCCGTCGAGTTGTGGTCCACCGCGACAGCGTTCGCGGCGGGTACGCTGGCCTGGCTCGCCCCCTGGGCCTTGATGATGCCACCGGGTATCGCAATAGCCACCAGCCTGACTTTTTTCGGTTTTGGCTTGTGGCGGGGCCGTCAAGCATGGCGTGTGTTGCGCTACCAGCATCACATGAAGCGGCTGCCGGATTACCAAGTGCGGGCAAACCAGATCCCCGTCAGTCGCCATAAGCTGTTTTTGGGCAAAGGTTTCCGCTGGACCCAGCAACACACCCAGCGCCTGCGCGATACCCTGAAGCCCGAGGTTCAACGTTACGTTCAGCCGGGCACGCTCTACCAGTGGGCGCGACAAAAGGAAGTGGCCTGGGAATCAATTCCAATCCTGTCTTTGCTGGCCAAAGCCCTGCGCAGTCGCAGCCGCTGGAACCCGTTGGCGCCACTACCGGCCGTCGGCGGCAAGCCCGCCCTGCACGCGGTTGAACCGCAAGAGCAGCCCGTGTGGATGGATCTGGGTGAACGGGTCGGGCACACGCTGGTGTTGGGCACCACGCGCGTCGGTAAGACACGCCTGGCGGAACTGCTGATTACCCAGGACATCCGCCGGGGCGATGTCGTCATCGTCTTCGATCCGAAAGGGGACGCCGATCTGTTGCGTCGCATCTACGCCGAGGCGAAGCGCGCCGGTCGGCTGGACGATTTTTATCTGTTCCATCTCGGCTTTCCGGAACTGTCGGCGCGTTACAACGCCATCGGTAACTTCTCCCGCATCACCGAGGTCGCGACCCGCATCGCCAATCAGTTGCCCAACGAGGGCAACTCCGCTGCCTTCAAGGAGTTCGCCTGGCGCTTCGTGAATATCATTGCGCGCGCCCTGGTGGCCCTGAAACGCCGGCCGGACTACCAGCAGATCCGTCGCTACATCAACGACATCGAGCCCTTGTTTGTGGAATACGCCGGGCACTGCGCCGACGTTGCCGGCATCGAAGCCTGGAAGTCTCTGGTTGAAGAGCGCGCGGCGGATATCAAAGAGCGCAATCTACCCAATGCCCTGCGTGGCCGGTCGATGGAAGCCATCGCCTGTATGCGCTTGCTGCAGGAGAAGGCCATTTATGACCCTGTCCTGGACGGGCTGATTTCCGCGTTCAAATACGACAAGACTTATTTCGACAAGATCGTCAGCTCCGTCGGCCCGCTGATGGAAAAGCTGACCACCGGCACCATCGCCGGGTTGATCTCACCGGATTACCAGGACGAGCAGGATGCGAGGCCGATCTTTGAATGGATGGATGTGGTGCGCCGCAAGGGCATTGTCTACGTCGGACTCGATGCGCTGACGGACACCACCGTGGCCAGCGCCGTGGGCAATTCGATGTTTGCGGATCTGGTGTCCGTCGCGGGGCATATCTACAAGCACGGTGTCGCGGCTAAGGATGCTGATGCGCCAGACCCGGAAACCAAATCACGCTCGACCCCCACCATCTCACTGCATGCGGATGAGTTTAACGAGCTGATCGGTGATGAATTCGTGCCACTGCTGAACAAGGCAGGCGGGGCAGGCTTTCAGGTCACGGCCTATACCCAGACCTGGTCGGACGTGGAAGCGCGAATCGGCAGTCGGGCGAAAGCGGGGCAGGTGGCCGGTAACTTCAATACCCTGCTGATGCTGCGGGTGAAAGAGCTGGATACCGCCGCCATGCTGACCGAACAGCTGCCGCGGGTTGAGGTCTTCACCCTGATGAGTGTCTCCGGCGTCGATGATTCGTCGGATCCAGGTTCCGGGGTCGATTTCAAATCCCGCAACGAAGACCGGATCAGTGTCTCGGAAGTGCCGATGCTAACTGCCGCCGATATGGTCACCTTACCCAAGGGGCAGGCTTTCGCTTTACTGGAAGGCGGTCAGCTCTGGAAAATCCGCATCCCGCTGCCCGACGACCGCGAGGATACGGCCATGCCCGATGACTTTGAGGCGATAGCCGAGGCCATGCGCCGCAGCTATATCACCAACGATCACTGGTACCGGGTCACCGACCACTGGTGGCACGCCGTCTCCGAGGCCGCGATCCGACCCTCAGACGCCGGTGAGCAGGCTTGAGCACGGTGGAGCCCCGTGATCCCCGACGGCCGGTTGCACAGCCAGGTACCGTATCCCGGCTGCTGACGGGCATCGCCCAGTGCCTTAAATGGCTGTTTCTCTCCCTGATGTTCTCCATCCTGGTGGAGTGGGTCGGCATGGCGTTCTGGTGGGAAGAGCAAGGACTTGGCCACAGTCGGCAGATGCTGGTGAACGAATTGCAGTTCCTCGGCGCCGACTTTCATCGCAGCTGGTTAACTGCCCAGCCGATGGTGTTTGCCAGTAACCTCTCGGATCGCATCTACCAGTTTGCCTTCGAGTGGACGGGCCTGGTGGATCTGATTCATTGGATCACACCGGTACCGTCCGCGGAGGAAACCGGTCTGAGACCGGTGCTGCACCGGTTTTACCGACCGGTGTCTGACTATGTACTGGCGGGTATGCAAATCACCCAGGTCTTTGCGGTACGACTCGCCATCCTGACGCTGGCCACGCCGGTATTTGGACTGTTCACCCTGGTGGCGCTAGTGGATGGGCTGGTGCGGCGCGACCTGCGGCGTTGGGGCGGTGGCAGGGAAAGTTCTTTCGTGTACCACTACGCCAAGAAAGCCGCCATACCGCTGATCATCATGGCCTGGGTGTTTTACCTGGCGCTGCCGTTCAGTTTGCACCCGTCCTGGATCATCCTGCCATTCGCGCTGGCCTTTGCCTTCGCCGTCACCATCACCGCCAGTACCTTTAAAAAGTACCTTTAATACAAAGTCATTGAACCAGTTGACTGTACCGTTACAGTCTGCTAGGCTGCATTTAAGCACTGTAAAGGTACAGTCTGAATGCTGTTTAGGAGGTAATCATGATCGCTCAAGCCGAACAACTGCTGCAACGTGGTTCCAGTGTCACCAGTTCACTGCTGCCGGCGATTTTCACTATCTTCAGCCAATGGCGCTTGACCGGTGCCCAGCAGATGACGCTATTGGGCCTCAGCAATGAGAAGACCCTCTATAACTGGAAGAGCCAACCCGAGAAGGCCAAGCTGACGCGAGACCTGTTGGAACGGGCCAGCTACATTTTGGGGATCTACAAGTCCCTGCAAATCCTGTTGCCCGATCAGGTGTTGGCAGACCAGTGGCTGGCCACACCGAACGACAACCCGCTGTTCAATGGCACGGCGCCGCTGGACCGGATACTTGCTGGTCAGGTGGTCGACCTGGCCGTGGTCAGGGATTTTCTTGATACGGAGCGGGGTGGTTGGTGATTGCGATCGATACGCTACCCAGCAGCGAGGTCAATGAACCGGTCTACCGGGTCATCCTGTCGCGCTATCCACAGATACACCTGTTCGAGCGCGTCTCCAATCCCCAGGATTGGGACGTGCTCTACGCCGTCGAGTCGCTAACCAATCCCAGGTTGCGCGATGAAGTTGGCGATATTCGCCTGGTACCCCCGGAAGATCGCGTCTATGGCGATGGCGCGTCCTGGATCATGGCGGCGTTCACCCATCCTCCGGTTGATGGGCGGGGTGGTCGCTTCAACCGGGACTTTGGTATCTACTACTGCGCTGCCGATGAAGCGATTGCCATCGCCGAATCGTCCTACCACCGGGCGCGCTTTCTGCGGGAGTCCCGGATCGACAAGACCACTCAGGAAATGCGCGTCATCCGCGCACAGTTGGGGCCGACAACGTTGCATGATGTCCGTCACCTGGTGGGAGATGGCATCTATGATCCAGATGATTACGGCGAAGCCCAGCATATCGGTTACGCGCTACGTGATGCGAAAAGCTTTGGTGTTCACTACCAAAGCGTAAGGGCAAAAGGCGAGTGCTACGGCGTGATGCGCGCCCGAGCGCTGTCCGATGCGATCCACTGGCGTTACCTGCGCTACCAGTATGACCAAGGGACGATCGTTGACGTTGAATCCATCAATGGCAATAGTGGCGGCAGCAGCAGAAGGTGAGGGGCATGTACAGAGAACTGCTTTGGATCTTCACGCAACTTCCAGACGATTACATCGTCCTCGATACAGAAACCACCGGACTGCCTGACGAAAACGGCCTGCCGGATATCGTCACACTTGGCATCACCGTAGTGAGGCATCAAGCGATTGCAGAATCCGTCGAGTTTAAAACACGGCCACAAAAACGCATTTCAGAAGAAGCGCAGTCGATACACGGCATTACCAACGAACAAGCTACAGGATTTGATTCCTTTGATTCCCGGTGGAACCAGATTGCCGAATACCTGAAAGATCAGCTTATCGTCATCCACAATGCCAGTTTTGACTGGCCGATCCTGCTGGATCACGTCACTCGATACGCTTTATCAATGCCGCCAATTCAAGGTGTATTTTGCAGTCAGAAAGCAGCAATTCCCTGGGCGCAGGCAATGAATTTGTCTTGCAGCCACAGGGGGCCATCGTTAGATATGTTAACGAAAGCGTTTGAAGTCGAAGATCTCAGGGCAAAGATCGGTGGAGCTCATGGAGCGGCAATAGACAGTCAGCAGACGGCTCAAGTTACAGAGGTAATGAGACGCAATGGCAATATGGATTAAGTTTAAACCTTGAGTCATGATGAATGGGAATAGCTTAATTTGTTAGCCAAGATTAGGCTGCTATCGATTAAGTCAACTGCGTTGGAATTCAATGTAGATTTACGTGGATCTATCATGAAAATTGTTGGTGAGAAATTAGAGCGCTGGGCCTTGGAGCAAAAGGCAGTTGACGAGAAAGACCTTTTTGGCAGGAGTGCCTTTAACCGTTATTACTATGCCGTATTTCTGTTGACTCGAGAAATGCTTGGTGAATTTAAGGCTACCTGGAAAGGAACAATGCACGCGGGCATACCAGAGTTGCTGAGGACTTCGGTCAAGAAAGAAGTTGAAAAAGCATTAAAGTCGGCTATTCGTAGTGGTTTGATTTCCCAGGGTGAGAGTAGTCAAATTATAAATCAGCATAATATTTCTCTAAACGCTCTGGCGAGCCTGTTAGAAGAGGCTTATCAGGTTAGAAAAATTGCCGATTATGAACCTGAAATAGCTATTCAGCAGAAGCATAATGTTATTTCTCTAGATAGACATAAGCTGACTTCCGCGAAGGCTTGGCCAGATCGGGCGGCATCGTACTGTAAAGCAATCCGGAAAGTATGGAAGGAGGTTGGTCTTGCTTGATGATGACGAAATAAAAGCACATCTTGAAGCTGCTGGTCGTGATTATGTTATCGATGTTCGTGTGCGTGCATACGACGAGGCTATACTCCTATATATTCCGCGAGAGAGAGTGGCACCTAAGGTTAAACAGGGTTTTACGTCATTTCGACAAATAAAAAATCTACAAAAACACTTGGGTGAATATTTTTCCACTGTCGTTGATGTCATATTTATGAAATCAGAATCCCATTCTGATTTAGAGGCAGGTTTTTTTCAGTTGTTAAATAGGCGGTTTAATGATCGATTAAAGTCAATGTACATCTCATTTTCAGGAGAAAAGGTGATTGATTCATGGATTGAGGTGAAGGAGTTGGATGACTTATTGAAAGCCCAAATCTCGGAGCACTTCTCTGAACTTTTAGCTGGTACGGATCTGATTTTAGGAGAGATTCAGTGGGTTGGTTCAAAAGTTAACCTGCCATCAACTCCTGCACTTTTGAGATTGATAAAAATACTACAGCCGGTAGAGCTTGGTTATCTCTCAAAATCGCTCAAAGAAAATTATGACTCAGTAGACGAGAAATGGCTGAAGAAGACTCTGGACAATCTGAGGCGAAAGGGCGTTCTGCATTGGCAAAAGCCAGGAAGCTACACATTGACAGCAGATTCGTTAAATTTTGTGCCTGCAGGTACGCGCAGGTCGAGCTCTGACATAGATAGAGCGCTTGCATTAGGGAGGCGTAAGTGGTGAAATGCTCGTCAGGAGCGGCGGTTCCAACTCGTGAGGGTGTGTATCATGCCCGCTTGCGAAGGCTAGGCATAGAAGGTCGGTGGAACAAAGTCCATCGCTCCTTCGAATCGATGGACTTTGTTCCACCGAGATTAAAGAAACTTATTGAGACTGTGCCGTGTTAGCCCCGCCGCTCCTGGTTTCTTATTCTTCACTTGAAGACTACCTATCAGCGCTATCCCCTGAGATGCGAGAAATGTACGAAGAAAAAATTCGTGCGCTCGTTGATCATCAGTTGCCGCCAGTGGTCTCATCTCGCTGTTTGTCTGTATTATTTGGTTATTCCACCAAATTTGTTAATGCGTTGGCGTTAAGAAACTACAAGTATTATCGTGAGTTCACGATAAGAAAGGGGAATAAGCGGCGAAAAATCCAGGCCCCCCGTGTGGCTCTTAAAGTTATCCAGAAATGGTTTGCCCATCATTTGGCAAATACACTGCCAGTCGAAGATTGCGTGTACGGTTTTGTATCTGGGCGTTCGGCGGTTGATGCGGCCTCTCGGCATTGCGGGGCTTCTTGGGTTTATTCAGTAGACATAGAAAACTTCTTTCCTTCAACAGAGGATGATGTCGTCGTAGAGGCGCTTAAGGGCTTAGGTTATTCGGAAAAAGGGGCAAGGTTGATTACCTGTTTGTGTTGTTACGGTAGCTATCTTGGGCAGGGGGCGCCATCAAGTCCAGTGCTTTCAAATTTAGTAATGACTCCAATTGATGTTCAGCTAAAGAGTGTTGCTGATGAGTTGGGTATAACTTTAACTCGTTATGCTGATGATATTGTTTTTTCTGGGCGGGAAGACTTTCCAGAAGAGATACGTCTCAGAGTCGAAAAAATATTTTCTGGTACTGGTTGGAGATTGTCTGCTAATAAGGAGTATTTGGCCGAGGCTAAAAATGGCCAAAGACTTAAAGTTCATGGATTGCTTGTAAATGGTGAAGTGCCGAGGCTTACGAAAGGCTATCGGAATCGAATACGTGCATATAAGCATTTGATCGCGACAGACAAGGTGAAACCTGAAGATAGGCGCAGAATTATAGGTCATATTAAATTTGCTGAATCAGTAGAAGGCTGGAAGCGTAAGTAGTGAAATTTTTGATTAAATAAATCCGGCGCGGTAACAGTAAAATTTTTCTCACACATAATTTTTTGGGGCTTTGGGGAAGACTAAATACTATAAGAGTCTGATCTTGGTTGTGAACAAACTTTGAATGAGGACCAGGATTAAATAACCACACCACCCACCGAATAGATTTCCCATCGTCCATCGTCCCTAATTCTCGCACTATGTCCCGTAACAACTCACGGGAGCAGCAGTGCCATGAAACGCCATCTCTGGCTACCTTCTTTTCTGGTTATCGGGTTATTAACCCCGCCGATCACATTGGCGGATACCGGCGCCGAGCGCGAAGCGCTGGCAGAAATTATCCACGACCTGAATGCCCTTGAGGCAGCTATAAAACAGGCCGAGGCGAATGCCAATCCGGACGCTCGAATTCGCTTTCGTTATGACTGGCTGCGTCAGGATCTGAAGCAGATCAAGGACGGCATCCAGTCACACATCGACTCCCCCCGTGCTCAGCCTCGTTCATTTCCGCCATTGCGCGGCGATTACCGTCGATAGGTTTCGTCATGAACGCCGCACAACAAACAGCTTTTCAAGCCGGTTCCGGTATTACCCCAGCCACCATGCTGACGGCCATCGCGTCGATGATCCTGGTGCTGGCGTTTGTCTGGGTGATCTGGGTTGCCATCGGCACCTTTCGGGCCTGGCAGGAAGGTCAGGCCACCGTGTTTGACCTGACCTGGAGCACCCTGCGGGCAAGCATTGTGTTGATGGTATTGGGTTTCTATTTGCGGTGATTCGATCGAGAAACCCTCACAAGGGCAAGCGGCGGTGCATCGCAGTGGGATGCGGGGATAGGCCCTATTTTTATCAGCGTTACAGAAGAGGATATTTCTTATGGGTACATCAATTACAGAAAGCGGGTTCAGTAAAACGCCCGTTGCCATTCGCAGGCCGCTATTGGCAATCGCCGTGGCGCTTTTCCCACTGCCGCTCTGGGCGGCATTGCCGACACCCGTCGCGCCGAGTACTGCGCCGCCGGCGGGTGACTGGATCGGCTTAATTCAGGGCTATATCAAAGATGGCGGTCTCGTACTGGGGCTGGCAATTGCGGTACTGGGCTTTCTTTGGATTGCTTACCTTGGCTTCGCCAAATTTAACGAAGCCCGCCAAGGCAAGGCGGAATGGGCTGAAGTGGGTGTGCTGGGCATTGTCGGAGCGATTGTGCTGATCTTTGCCAGTTACCTGCTTACAGAAGCCGCAGGCGTCATCTGAGGTGCTACACACCGAGCGCGGGAGAGGAAAAACCTATGTCTAACTACCATGAAGTCCTGGCGGATCGGCTCAATGCCGAACCCGCCATTTTTAAGGGTTGCTCATCCTCTGAGCTGGGCATGATTGTGGGGTTGGCCATTGTGATATGGCTGCCCCTCAGTCTGTTACTGGCCTGGTTGCTGGGTGCCATCACCATGGGTTTTGGTATCGCCGGTGTCGGTGTGGTGGCCACTGTGGTCATTCTGGCGACGCTGTTTCAGCGTATCAAACGCGGCCGACCTGAAGGGTACTACCAGCAATGGCTGCGTATCCGTCTGCAGACGATGGGACTGTATCGCACGCCTTGGGTACTGCGCAGCGGGTCCTGGGATATTGGGAGAACTCACTATGCGCCGCTACCGTCTCGAAATCGATAACGTGCGTTCCCATCTGCGCTCCCTGTGGGTCGTCATCGGTTTACAAGGGTTCATTATTCTGGCGCTCTGGTTCGGCTGGAGTCAGGCACCCAAACAGTTGCGGGTTTATGTGCCACCCGATCTGCGCTCGGGCGCTGTTTTGGCAGCCGAGGAAGTGCCTCCAGCGAACGTCTATGCCTTTGCGTTCTACATTTTTCAGCAGCTCAATCGCTGGCCCGAAAACGGCGCAACGGATTACGGCAGTGCAATTTTCCGGATCTCGCCCTACCTGACACCGCGCTACCGCAATGACCTGATCGCTGACATGGAACTCAAAGCTCGCCGCGGCGAGTTGGCCTACCGGGTGCGCGGTGTCCATGAGGTTCCGGGGCACGGCTACGAGGAGCGCCGCGTCGATGTGTTGTCGCCCGATGTCTGGATTGTCTGGCTGGATCTGGATCTGCTGGAATCCGTAAAAGGCATGACCGTCAAGCAAACCACGATTCGCTACCCGATTCGCGTAGTGCGCCAGGCCATCGATCCGGAAGCCAATCCCTGGGGGCTGGCACTTGATGGCTATGCCAGTGACGGCCCGCGTCGATTAACCGATGCCGAGCTGGCTGAACCCAGCGTGACTGGCGCCATTACCAATAAGGAATCCCCCCAATGAATCCTCGTGATTTCTGTGCGTCATTGAGTTTGATTGCTTTGCTCGGTCTCTGTTTCCCGTTGCTGTCCTTTGCACAAGTCGATGACGCTGCATTGAGCACTCCGGAACGCGTTGTCTGGAACAAAGCGCCCATCGCAATTCCATTGGTCGTTGGTGAAGAGCGCCTGGTGCATTTTCCGGATTCGGTGAGCATCGGCTTGCCGCAGTCACTGACCTCGTTGCTGCGAAGCCAAAGCATCAACGGCACCCTATACCTGTTGGCTAGGCAAGCCTTTGAGCCCACCCGTGTCATGGTGCGCTCGGAAACCGACGGCCCGATCTACGTCCTCGATATTTCAGCGGTGCCAGGCGGCGCAGACAGTCGATCATTGTCGGATGTGCAGATACTGCTGGAGTCACCGCAAGATGCTGGTGCCGATCAGTCGACATCGGACAAGCGATCACAGCCTTTGGGTTATACCGCTTTAACCCGTTATGCCGCGCAACAACTCTATGCGCCAACACGGCTGATCCCCCGGCAGCCGGGCGTGGTAGCCATACCCGTGAACCCCGAACCGGTCGATCTGGTATTGGGCGGCAAGATCGAAGCCGTGCCGGTTGCTGCCTGGAAGGCGGGTTTGCGGTACGTCACTGCCGTCAAGCTGATCAATCGTACCCAAAGCCCCGTCGTGCTGGATCCACGCGAACTGCGCGGGTCATGGCTGGCGGCAACCTTTCAGCACAATCGCCTATTACCCGCTGGCAGTGAGGCCGATACCACAGCCGTCTATCTGGTGTCGGATCGGCGCTTTGATGCGGCCTTTTGATGTGGCGCTTTGAGAGAGGATAGGAATCTACCCCATGTCGATGGTCACCAGTAATCGTTTGTTACCACTTCTTGCCGGTTCCGTTGTGCTGATGGCGGTGCTCGTCGCGGTGAAGTCCTGTTCCCCGAGCGACGAGCAACCCCAGCTGTTGGAAGCCGTGCCACAGGCACCGAAACCGGATGCCGATACACCGGCGGATACCATCAAGACACTGACGGCCAACGTCAGCGCCATGACCTCGGAGCTCAATGCCCTGCGCCGTGATAACACCGCACTCAAACAGGAAAACCGCGATTTGATCGAAGACCGAAAGCAGATCGAAAACAACGTGCTGTCGAGAGTGCAGACAGCTTTGGAGGCAAAACGTATGGATGCCGCGCCAAGCGAAACCACGTCGGCCATCGCCGCGTTGACGGCGAGGGTGGATTCCCTGGCCAACCGCTTTGGGACGTCATCGACACAGCGGACTTCCACGGGTTCTGATATTCCGGTCGGGCTCGGCCTGGATGGTGTCAGAACATCGGCGTCGGAAGCGGAATCACTGGTGTGGGTCAACCCCCTGGAGCTTGCGCCATCGCCTGATGCTGATAAAGAGACGTTGCTTAACCGCTTCACTCGCGGCAGCCGCAATGCGTTAGATAGCGCCGGTCCGGAAGTGAAATCGCTGGTAGCGAAAGGATCCGAAGCCCTCAATACCGCTCTGCCGGTCTACACCGTGCCGCGCAATGCCACTCTGATTGGCTCCACTGGCATGACCGCCTTGGTGGGCAGGGTGCCGATTCAGGGGCAGGTGCGCGACCCCATGCCGTTCAAGGTGATTACCGGTAAAGAAAACCTGGCCGCCAATGGACTGCGCATACCCGGTATTGAGGGCATGATCTGGAGTGGAACGGCTGTTGGCGACTGGACGCTCTCCTGTGTGACCGGGAAATTGGAATCGGTGACCTTCGTGTTCGAGGACGGCACCATTCAGACCATTTCCTCTGATGAAAAGTCCAGTGGCGGCAACCAACGGGGTGGTTCCAGTGGAAGCAGCGATAGACCGCTGGGCTGGATCTCCGATGCGCGGGGCATCCCCTGTATCACGGGCGAACGCAAGACCAACGCTCCCGCATTCCTGACACAACGCATTGGTGTGATGGCCCTCGAAGCCGCCGGTGAAGCGGCAGCACAGGCCGAAACCACAACGCTGATCAATGATTCAGGCTCGGCCACCAGTGTGGTCTCCGGTGAGACCGGTAAATACGTACTGGGCAAAACCCTGAGCGGCGGTAGCGACGAAGTCGCCCAGTGGTTGCGGGAGCGTCAGGCACAGAGCTTCGATGCGGTCTTCGTGCCCGCCGGTGTCGAGCTGGCAATCCACGTTGATCATGAACTCCCCATCGATTTCCATTCCAACGGCAGGAAACTTCATCATGAAACCAATCCTTTCCAACAAGCGACGATTATCACTGGTTCTGGTCTGGACTAGCGCCCTGATGGTCGGCTGTGCCAGCACTAAAGAGACAGTACTACCGCAGGACGGCCCGACCATGAAGTCCATTTACGATCAGCACATGGTGGATGTTCAGAAGCCAGACCACCGGCGAGTCATCGGTGGTCAGCAGTTACCGCAATCTGGTATCGACCACTATCAGGGCTTTGTGCGAGAGGCTGCTAATGAAATCGACACGGTATTTCCTCGTCTGCCGAATCCTACGCTGGTGATGTATATCTTTCCCCACCTGTCGGGCAGTGAGCGCACCCCGGTACCAGGTTATGTCACCACCTTTCCCTTTTATGAAAAGGTGGAGTACGCCTTGCCGGGAGAAGTGCCGGGGGAAGTGCCTGGTGAATCGTCCGCAACGGCCAATCACTCGACGTTGGATCAGTAGGAACGCTTGATGCCAAAACATAAACCTAACCTTCCCGAGGGTTCGCCCTTAACCACTGCCGCGGTCAAACAACACTATACCCGCCCGCCGTCGTTTACCGATTTGCTGCCCTGGATGGAATACATTCCCGAGAGTAGAGCTTTTCTGTTAGAGGATGGGGTCAGCCTCGGCGCGCTGTTCGAGGTGCAGCCGGTCGGTTGTGAGGCAAGGACGCCAGCCTTTATGACGCAGCTGCGTGACGCCATTCAAACGGCAATCAACGAGGCCATTCCCGAGCGCGACGATGCGCCTTGGGTATTGCAGATCTATGTGCAGGACGAGCCCAGGCTAACCCAATTCAATGAGTCGTTGGCCCGTTATCCGTCGCCGGCGGTTCGTGCTTCGGATTACTCTCAACATTACCAGTCGGTGATGTCGAAGCACCTGCAAGCGATTTCCCGACCGGGTGGGTTGTTTGACGATACCACCGTCACCGGTTCGCGTTGGCAGGGGCAGCAACGGCGGATCCGCGTCGTGCTCTACCGCCGTTTGAAAAACAACGGTAAAGCGCCACCCGCTGTTGAAGTAGAGGAGGCGCTCAATGATGTGGCCACCAAATGGATCGCTTCACTGGCCTCTGCCGGAATCAACGCCCAACGGGCCAATGGTCAGGCGTTTTATCAGTGGTTGCTGAGCTGGTTCAACCCCAATCCACCGCTGGCAGAAGGTAATCCGGAAGCACTGATGCAGTTGGCACCCTACCCGGGTGATGACCACTTACCCTTCGGCTATGACTTTGCCGAGCAGCTGACCCTGTCGATGCCACACTCCGACGAGGCAACCTCGAGCTGGATTTTCGATAAACTGCCGCATACCGTCGTGACCGTACAAAGCTTGCGGCGGGCCCCGGACATCGGGCACTTCACGGCGGAGCGTCAGGCGGGGGATCAGGTGTATTCCCTGTTCGATCGCCTGCCTGAGCACACCATCATGGCGATAACACTCACGCTCAAACCGCAAGACACTACCCGCAATCACATTGCCCAGATCAAGCGCGCAGCGGTGGGTGATTCCGCAGAGGCATCCATCACCCGGGAAGATGCGGAACAAGTGGAGCGGGAAATGGCGCAGGGCAACAAGCTGTATCCCGTGAGCATGGCCTTCTATGTGCGCGGAGATAATCAAAAGGCGCTACGGAACAATTTGAATCGTCTCCACGCGCTGCTTTTGCCCAATGGTCTGCAGCCCATTGCCCAGGAAGCTGACCTGCTGTCGCTCGACAGTTACATCCGTAACCTGCCCATGGCCTACGACGCCGACCTGGACAAATCCCGCCGTCGCTCGCGGCTGATCTTCTCTCGCCACATTGCCAATTTACTGCCGTTCTACGGCCGTTCCCGTGGCACCGGTCATCCTGGCCTGGTGTTTTACAACCGGGGTGCCGAACCGCTGGTTTTCGACCCGTTGCACCGGGATGACCGTAAGAAGAACGCCCACATGCTGATCCTCGGGCCGACGGGCGCTGGCAAGTCGGCACTGTTGGTGTATCTGCTGCAGCAGATGATGGCACGGCATCGGCCACGGTTTTTTATTATCGAGGCCGGGGCTTCGTTTTCGTTGCTGGGGCAGCATTTTGCACACCACGGTCTGTCAGTGAACCAGATCACCCTGAACCCCAATGTCGATGTCAGCCTGCCGCCCTTTGCCGATGCGCTTCGACTGCTGGATCGGCGTCACGCGTTTAATCCACTCGATGTCGATGTATCCACAATGGAGGAGACGTTAGACGAAGATGATGAGATCGAGGAGGAAGGGGGCGGGCGCGATATTCTCGGCGAAATGGAGATTGCTGCACGGATTATGATCACCGGCGGCGATGAGCGCGAAGACGCGCGATTGACCCGGGCCGACCGACTGCTGATCCGCAATGCCATCTTCCTTGCCGCAAAAACGGTGAAAGAGACCCGTCGTACCCAAGTGATTACCCAGGATGTGGTCAACGCCTTCCAGACCATCGCCACCAACAGGGAATTGCCCGAACACCGGCGTAATCGAGCCCTGGAAATGGGGGATGGTATGGCGCTGTTCTGTTCGGGCCTGGCGGGCCACTTCTTCAACCGTCCGGGCCAGTCCTGGCCGGAGGCTGATGTCACCATCCTCGAAATGGGCATGTTGGCCAGAGAGGGCTACGAGGATCAGCTCACCGTTGCCTACCTGTCCATGATGAGCCATATCAACGACCTGGTGGAACGCCATCAACACGATGATCGGCCCACGCTGGTGGTGACTGACGAAGGCCATATCATTACCACCAATCCTTTGCTGGCGCGCTACGTGGTCAAGATCACCAAGATGTGGCGCAAGCTCGGTGCCTGGTTCTGGATCGCCACCCAGAATTTGGAAGACTTTCCGGACGCCAGCCGCAAAATGCTCAATATGATGGAGTGGTGGCTGTGCCTGGTCATGCCGAAAGAGGAGGTGGAGCAGATCGCCCGCTTCAAGGATCTCAATGACGAGCAGCGCAACCTGCTGTTGTCTGCCCGCAAGGAGCCGGGAAAATACGTGGAAGGAGTCGTCCTGGCCGACAAGGTCGAAGCGCTGTTCCGCAACGTGCCGCCAGCCTTATCGCTCGCCCTGGCCATGACCGAAAAGCATGAGAAGGCTGAACGTGCAGCGATTATGCGTGAGAAGAACTGCTCGGAGCTGGAGGCGGTTTACGAGATCGCCAAGCGTATCGAACAGTCTCGTGCGTAGCAGTTTTACTGATATCAGGGGTGTTTCACGACTCCACGGCAGGCCGGATAGGTTGCGCATCCCCAAAATTGATTGCCCGCGTTTTGTCCCTTTCTGGCCGTTCTTAGTACCATCGTAGCGCCACACTTTGGGCACTGTTTTCGACTTTGGGGCGTCGTTGACGCTGTGACTGGAGGCATGACTGCGGGGGCGGCTGGCGGTGAGGGAGTCTTCTTCTGGCGCAGATGATTGACGTGCTGTCGGTTGGTGGTAAACCCCCGCTGTAATCTCAGCTGTTCGATGTGTGCCGTCACGGTCTCCACGTCGGCCTGACTGAGCATCACTTCCCGCCGCGCCTTGATATACCGTATATACCCACCGGCATAAACCACATTGGCCGGTATCTCCGTCTTGAACGTCGAATCACCGACAAACACCACCAGCGAGTGAATCGCGGAAGCGGGAATATCCAGCAAAGCTTCCAGCACTTTGACGTGCTTATAGTTCTGGTGCAGTGGATTTTGAAACTTGTTGGTGTGCTTATAGATCTTCTGCGTCCAGGTTTTCTGGTTGGCCGAGCCGAATATCCAGCCCTTCATATTTTTGGTTTCAATTACGAACACGCAGTAGCGCGACACAATGATGTGGTCGATCTGTGTGGTGCCATCATCGGTTTGTAATGTCACATCCTTGATCAGGTGGTATTCGTCCTTGGGGAGAAACAGTCGTGCGGCCGTGTTCACCAGAAACTCACCGGTAATGCCTTTGAACCAGGGGGATTTGAGAACACCTGCCAGAATAGCGAGAGGTATGAGGTACCACAGCGCGCCGTAGACCTGTTGGATGATGGGGCTGAAATCCATTCCTGTATTTCTTCCGTTATGAGTGTCCCGCCATTATAGGAATGTCGCTTCCGGTCGGCCAGAAACATCAACCCTTCGTGTCTCGATTTTCCGTTTATCCACCACAGTCAATCCTTCAGCATGAATGCTTCGTCAAAGGTATGTGGATCTGGATGGCCGCCAGTGAATAGTGCAAGAGCTCATCTCATTCTTTCGATCGGTCTAACAGGGATGCTCTGTGAGCCGGTTTTGGCTGACGCAGTATCAAGTTCGATCGAGGTATTTACCGATTCAATGAACCCTGTTGTGAATAATGTGGACGGTATAACGGTGTACTACATAGACCGTATTGACCGACTTCAGAAAGAACTCTCCAAAGACTTGCCAGCGAATCCCGAAGCCGCAAAACAGGCTGCCATTCGTCGATTTCAGGGTATGGATAATAAACTCAGCCATGAACTGGAAAACGCCGCTAACGGTTTGGTGCAGGCGATGCAGTACGGCATTGATCGCTACCCGGCTATTGTCTTCGATGGCAATGCGGTGGTTTACGGTATCACCGATGTTCGAGCGGCAACCCAACGGTATCGGCAGTGGCAGGCCGGGGAGGCTCAACCATGATGCGCGCTATCCGCCGCTGTGGATTCATCCTGCTGATGTGGGCGCCCCTCATGAGCCATGCTGGAACCATCTCTACCACGGAAATCGTTTCCCAAACCACGAGTGCCGCACTCAGCTGTATGCGCTGGATGCCAGTGGGGATGTGCTTTTGGCTGCGCTGTTCCATTTACGAATGCGATGTCGAGACCTCAATCAAAGTTGGTCATTACCAGCCGGATGCGGTGGTGAGCAGCTACAACGAACTCGGTAGCAATCCCTGGACAGAGATCCGCAGTATTCTTGGGGCTGCCCAACGTTCCGCCGCGACAGGACTGCTCGGCAGCTTGTTGGCCGTGCCCATCGAGAGCGCCGGGAATCGAACGGAAGGTGGGCAGGGCAACAAGGATCACCGCAATCTGATCTTTCGGGAGACCGATGTCATCGGCCACCCTTTAGGTTCGCTGTCGGGAGTCCTCGCGGGTACCGGCTATTTGTGTGAATCGGAAACCACCTCCTTTTATCCCTATTTCATGTCGAGTTTGGATGCGCTCTCCTGGCGTATGGAAATCCCGGAGATGTTCTATCCAGCGAGTCTGATACCCGGCATGCGGGAAATCGGTAATTGGCCATTCCAAACCTGGGGTGGTGTCTACCCCAGAACAGGCTGGACCACACAGGCAGAGGAGCCCAAGGCCGCAGCAATCAATGCTCAGCGAGCCGGAGATATCGTGACCCGGAACGGTCAGCCGCACATTTACGATCAGATCGAACCGTCTTCCAGCTCCGACCAGCGGATTTGGTCGCCGGGTCCATTGGTTGAAGACGATCCCGCCACCGGTGAGTGGCAGATGTTGTTCCCCAAAGCAGAATCAAGCTGCGCTGTTTTTGGCACCAACGATCTCGCCAGCGCCAATGGTTGGGGTGGTGGCCGCGTGGACGAGGAGGGTGATTACGCCTGGAACCTGTGGAGGCCTTATCAGTGCTGTGAAAAAGAAGGTCAGTTTTTTCTGTTCGACATCAACTGGATCAATTACCCGCCATGATCAAATACAACCCTATTCACTGTCTGGTGATCGCTTTGGCGGTCGCCATTGGCCCCGGCAGCTATGCCGCTCAGGCGCCCACGGAAGATGGGCTGTGGTATTACGAGATCGGTGGCGCCGAACCGGTCTCGGTACCGGCCAATCCTGCCGTGGTCTCCACGACGTTGGGTGGCTCTGCGCAACTGGGACTCGGCTACAGCTGCGGCAAGTTCGATCCGGTGGCGGCGGTCACCAATACCTTGAACGACATCGGTTCCGGTGTTGACAACATGATGAACGCCATGACGGCTGCGGCCACCAGCGCCATAGCGTCGTTACCGGCGCTCATTCTGCAACGAGCCAACCCCGGCCTGTACGATCTCTTCCAGAATGCCCTGATCAAGGCCGAAGAAACCATGCAGCTGGCGACCAAGTCCTGCGAGCAGATGGAGGCGGAGATTGCCCAGGGCAAGAACCCCTACGCCGATCTGATCACCCTATCCAAGGGTAACGACTGGAAGGTGCAAATGGGTATTGGCGGCAATGATGCCGTCACCGCCAAAGGCACGGTGGAATCCTCTAACGGCGATAACGGTGTGCCCTGGATCGGTGGGCAGGCCGGAGGAGCCGGCCAGCCAGTGCTGGAGTTCACCGGCGATATCGTCGAGGCCGGATACAACATCAATATGAATCGCGCCGTGACCGACACCAGTCCGGTACCGGCCGCATCGGCCACCCGTCTGTCGAAAATCTGGGGGTCGCCCGGCGAAGCCCGGGACTGGACCGTGGATGTGGTGGGCGAGAATATCGTCACTACCTGCGATACCTGCCGCAAGGACAGCATTCCCGGTACGGGCCTGCTGCCGAAGCTCTATCAGGAGTCCGCTACCGTCACCACCGAGATCCAGAACCTGGTCAGTGGCGCGACACCACTCACTCTGACTAACCTGGAGCAGATCACCGCACCCGGCGTGGCCATCACCCGCCAGGTGATCGAAGCGATCCGCGAGATGCCGGCCTCAGAGCAGAGCCTGATCATGGGCCGCCTGGTCTCCGAGATCAGCACCGCGCGCACGGTTGAGAAGGCACTGTACGCCCGACGTCTGCTGCTATCGGGGCGACAGGTGCCCGAAGTCTATGCCACTGAAGTCGCCCGCGAACATGCGGACAACTCCATCGCCGAGCTCGATAAAGAAATCGAAAACCTGCTGTTTGAAACCCGTGAACGCAAGGAAGTGGTCTCCGACACCGTTGCCACATTACTGGAGCGAGCGGCTGCCAAACGGCAGAGTTCACTTACCGTGCCAGAAGTGCAGACCCTGGATCCCAATCCGTTGCGAGGTGGGCGTGTTCAATAACATCCGATCAAGGCGAAAAAGCTTTCTGCTATTCACCACCATGGCCGTGTTGCTGACAGCGCTGGTGGGGTATCTCCTGATGCATCGATTACAAACGAATTCCGTGCAATCCGTCCAACAAAGCATCGACGCCTGGCGGACGACGTTGACAGCAATACGCTGGGCAGTGATCGCCGTCGTTGCCCTTGGCTGGAAACATCTGGTTGCCTGGCTGGCTGATGCGACAATCCTGAGCCGGGCCAAAGCAACCAGACTAACAGGAGTACACTGGCGCGCCGTCACCTGGTTGGTTTTGCTCGAATTGGTGTTAGGGCAGGGTGTATTGGTCAATGCCATTGGCTTGATGGTTAGAGCTTGATCGTTGGAGCAGGGCAATGAGTGTCGATAGCTATCTGGAGCTCTTTACTTCCCTTTTTGGCTGGACCTTCTACGGCATTCTGTGGGACGTGCTGGTCAGTACCGGTATCGTCTATCTCCCGTTTCTGGGCATCCTGATCGACAACTGGCGCGAACCGGCGCAGGGCGGTGAGGTTGGCCATGCCAGCGGCCTCTCTCTGCGGCGAATGGAGATCGAGCTGTTCATTGCGCTGTTGGTAGTCGTGCTGGCCGGGCAACCCGCTGCCCTCACGCCACTCAATGCCGGTACCTTGTCCTACTCGCCGCCGCCAACCTTGCTGAATTCAACGCCAACAACCGCGACTGTCGCGGCCCCACAGAGCACCTATGGCACGACCGGCTTCACGGGTTCTGCCGCAACCGTCAATGTTCCCGTCTGGTGGTACGGCGTGATCGCCCTCAGCTCCGGCCTGAATCATGCCATTGTCGAAGGCCTGCCAACCGTGGCAGATATGCGCACCTTCGAGCAACAAGCACACCTGGCCACCATTGCCGATCCGCGACTCCGGCAGGAGGTGAGTGATTTCTTCAGCCAGTGCTATATTCCGGCCCGTTCCAAATACCAGACTGAACGACCAAACACAGCGGCCATCAATGGCATTATCACCACCTATGGCGCCGATGACCCCGACTGGATGGGCTCACACGTCTATCGGGATACCGCCGGCTATTACGATACTCTGCGCCCGGCCAACCAAATCACCGATTGGGCTTACAACGCGGCCAGGGATACGGAATACGATCCGACGACTCCGCCAGCCTGGGGCAAACCCTACTGCAAACAGTGGTGGGAAGATGGGGCCATCGGCTTGCGGGAGAAACTGATCAATGAGGCAGATGCCACATCGGCCGGCTTCTCCGGTCTGGTGGTCGCTATCGCGCCGGCACTGGCCAGCGAGCAGCAAAACGACGCCGTCGCCAAAACGGTTCTCACCAATGCGCCCCCCTCCTGGTCGAGCAATGAACTGATCGCCAATAATGCATCTGGGGCAGGATTGGTCAACACCGCTGGATCCATCGTCAAAGGCGGCCTGGCGACCGGTGGTGTAGTCACCGCATCGGCCCTGTTTTCCGTCACCATGACCGCCGTGTTGCAGTCATTGCCCATGGTCCAGGCCATTATGCTGCTGGGCATCTATGCCCTGCTGCCACTGGTGGTGGTTTTGTCCCGCTACTCCATTGCCATGATGGTGGTCGGTGGCATGGCCATCTTCACCATCAAGTTCTGGACAGTGCTCTGGTATCTGGCCATGTGGGTGGATCAGAACCTGATTCTGTCCATGTACCCTGACGTCAATGTCTTCCTGCAGATCTTCGCCAACCCTGGCGAACATGACGCCAAGCGCATGCTGTTGAATATGATCACAACCAGTCTCTATCTGGGATTGCCGCTGCTGTGGAGTGGGATGATGGCGTGGGCGGGGGTGAATATAGGGCGCTCTATCACTGCAGCTACTTCCCCGCTCGCAAGGCCTGCTGATGATGCAGGAAGGCAGGGCGGCAGTTTGGGTAAAATGGCCGTCTCAAAAGGGATGAAGAAGAAATAGGGAGCTGTTACAAGTCCTCCTCATACCAGCCATCTGGATCAGCTCCAGAGTCCATACGTCCAGTACGAAAATTGTGCTCCCCAAATCGGTCTGAGCCATCTCCTAAGGGACGGTCTTCGCTTTCGTCGTCATCGGCGCTGAATAGAATGCCCACAGCGGTTACGAGCAAAGCAGCACTGGCTCTGAGGATATTGGCAATGCGGTTGACAGTATTCATCGGCAGACTCCACCTGCGGGTTACTCCAGCTCAGATTTAAGTATAGCGCCGTTGGACAAAAAAACTTAGCTCAGCCACTCAATCCTGACGGGGTGGGCCTCAAGTCAATATTTGCAGTTCTGGCGCTTAATGGAAGTATCCGTTGATTGATCTATGTCAATCATCAAGGGCGTTATGTTTGAACTTTCGAGAGAATAAGGTATCTTTCCTAATGTTAATATAACCATTTGCAGATTATGTGGCTTAGCAGATTCAGATTTTACATGGCGATCTTCGCGTTACTGGCTTTTACCAGCCAGTCGTTCGCTGTTGCGAAATTGCCCTGCCACAAGATGAGTCACGAACCTGATGTTCCAGTAATGACGGGGGCAATGGATCATGGAAGCCATACCAAGGCAAACAATATCCAGATCAATAATGCCCTTACGGCTGATGCCGCTGATTGTTGCAGCCAGGATCACTGCTCTCAGTTGGATTGCATCTCTGCAAGCGTTGCGGTGGTGAGTACACTGTCGCCGTTTTCCGTTCAGTTTTCTCAAACCCTCAATACAGCGTATTCGGTTTCCTTCCTCTCCCAGGCAGCTTCCTCGCTGTTTCGCCCCCCCATTTCCCGCTGAAGTAGGGTTGGTACGCCTGAAATTCAGGCGTCTGACGACTCGATAAGCGGGAGATAAAAACTCCCATAACGTATGTTTAAAACGCGCCATCGCTACGAGCGCGTTCACTGCAACTCTTGATTGGGAGTCATCATGAAGCCGTTACATACCTATCTGCGCTTTCCGGCGCTGATTGTATTCCTGTTATTTCTTACCGCTTGTTCAGAAAGCGAAAATCACGCAACTAAAAGCGCAACGATTGCCACGTTGGATGTTTATAAAAGCCGCACCTGTCAATGCTGCCAGCAATGGGTTCACCATATGGAAGATGTTGGTTTTGACACAAAAACCCACCACCCGTCGGACTTGAATCGCATTAAAAATGACTATGGCATAGCACCTGAGTTCCAGTCCTGCCATACAGCAGTGACGAGTAACGGTTATGTGTTCGAAGGCCATATCCCTGCGCGCTTTGTTCAGCAGTTTCTGGAAAACCCTCCTGATGACGCCATCGGCCTTAGTGTGCCCGGCATGCCGGCAGGCAGCCCGGGTATGGAGATGGGTGACAGGTTTACGCCTTACAAGGTATGGCTGCTTAAAAAAGACGGTTCGGCTGACGTGTTTGCATCTGTGAATAGTCGCGATCAGCAATAGGACATATAACGATGAACATTCAATGGGTATTTTTATTGTTTTTGCTGGTGGGGCTTCCTGTATTTGCGCAGAGCCCGGCTAATACGTTGAGTCTGGATGAGGCCATCGCCCATGCCATTGCCACGGATCCCTGGCTGAACGGTAGCCGGCATCGCGAAGACGCTTTGACCAGCGAATCAATTTCAGCATCGACGCTGCCAGACCCCAAGGTCAGCCTGATGGCGGCTAACTTTCCTACCGATAGCTTCGATATCAACCAGGAGCCTATGACGCAGCTCACTGTAGGTGTTAGTCAGATGTTTCCTCGCGGCGATAGTCTGGCGCTGTCCAGCCGTCAGAAACAGGAGTTGGCGGAACAGGAGCCATTGCTCAGGCAGAATCGCCAGGCCAAGGTAGCGGCTACTGTCTCGCAGCTGTGGCTGGAAGCATTCAGGGCCCAGGAGAGCATTCGATTGATTGAGCGGGATCGCTCGCTGTTTGAACATTTGGTAGATGCAACCAAAGCGAGCTATTCGTCGGCACTGGGACGTGCCCGCCAGCAGGATATTATCCGGGCCCAATTGGAGCTTACTCGGTTGGACGATCGTTTGACGGTGCTGCGGCAACAGTCGGAGTCAGCCCAACAGCGTTTATCCGAGTGGGTCGGCGGTCGCGCCCGTCTGCCGTTAGCGCAGCTTGTGCCCAGTCAGTACGGTGATGAGCCGACGTCGGTGGGAGGTCAGCCGGATAGTGATCGTTGGCTCTATGAACAGGTCAATCGGCACCCACTCTTGCTGGCACTTGATCAGCGTATTGATGCAATGGAGACCGGGGTCGAATTAGCGCGCCAGAAATATAAACCTGAGTGGGGTCTTTCCGCCCAATACGGCTATAGGGACGATGATCCCATGGGTCGCGACCGCGCTGATTTGTTCTCTGTCGGTGTGACCTTTGATCTGCCGCTTTTCACCGGCAAGCGACAGGATAAAGACGTCAGTGCGGCCACTTCTCGGGCCGAGGCCTTGAAAACTGACAAGTTACTGATGGCGCGAAAGCTGATGGCGAACCTGGATACGGCCTTGGTTCAGCTACAGCGTCTGAATGATCGTCGCGCGCTCTACGCCGAGCAGTTATTGCCGCAAATGTCAGAGCAGGCCGAAGCTGCCCTGGCCGCCTACAACAACGACGACGGCGACTTTGCCGAAGCGGTGCGCGCCCGCATTGCTGAGTTAAATGCCAAGATCGACTTTTTAACGATCAGGATTGATCGGCTGAAGATGATTGCCGAGTTGAATTACCTCTTGTCCAAAAATGGTTCAGAACCGTTTCCCGCCACCAGCAGTAACCACGCGGAAGGATTAACCCCATGAAGATTCAATTGAATAAATCTTTTTTCATTACAGTTGCCTTGTTGATTGCGACAGCGACCCTTGCTCACTATTCGGCCCTATGGCGTATGAAAGGGACCACGGGCGATGATGACGTTGCAACCGAGAAAAAACCACTCTACTGGGTCGCGCCGATGGATCCCAATTATAAGCGCGATAATCCGGGTAAATCCCCTATGGGGATGGATCTGATACCAGTGTATGAAGACGCGGGCGGCGATCAGGAGATTGGCACAGTCACCATCTCTCCCGATGTGGTCAACAACCTCGGCGTACGTACAGCGCCTGCCACTCGGGGGCAGCTGGACGTCTCTGTCAATACCGTGGGCTATGTGCAATATGATGAAGACCGTCTAGTTCACATTCATCCACGGGTGGAGGGTTGGATTGAAAAACTCCATGTCAAAGCCGCCGGAGATCCGGTCACTCAGGGCGAGCCGCTCTATGCCTTATATTCGCCTACCCTGGTCAATGCTCAGGAAGAACTGTTGCTGGCATTAAAGCGAAAAAACCCAACACTAATCACTGCTGCAATGGAGCGGCTGTCGGCTTTACAGGTGCCGGAATCGGAAATCCACCGACTGAAAAAATCTGGCAAGGTCAGTCAGACCATCACAATCGCGGCCCTGCAATCCGGCGTATTGGACAATCTTATGGTCCGTGAAGGCATGTTTGTGAAACCCGGTATGGAAATGATGGCCATCGGGCAGCTGGAACATATCTGGGTCATAGGAGAAGTGTTCGAGCGTCAGGTCATGAGCGTACGGGAGGGTGATGCAGTGAGCATGTACCTCGATTATCTGCCAGGACGCACGTGGTCTGGCACGGTTGACTATATCTACCCGTCACTGAATACCCAGACTAGAACAGCTCGGGTGCGCGTACGATTCGACAACCCAGACGGCTACCTGCGACCGGGTATGTTTGCGCAAATGACGATAGCGACACAACCCGCTCGGGAGGCGTTGCTCATTCCCCGTGAAGCACTGATTCGCACGGGTAGTCAATCGCGGGTCGTGTTGGCTAAAGGTGACGGGCGCTTTAAATCCATCGCCGTCGAGGTGGGGCGGATTGGCGAGAACCGGGTGGAGATTCTGTCGGGGCTCAACGATGGCGACCAGCTTGTGACTTCCGCGCAATTTTTGATTGATTCCGAATCCAGCAAGACCTCGGATTTTCGTCGCATGAACCACAGCCCGGATGACGATACCCAGCCTGGAACACCGGCATCGGTATCAGTCGGCGCCCGTATTGAAGGCGTCATAGTCGAACACCGAATGCTCAAGCTGGCCCACGACCCCATCGATGCCTGGCAATGGCCGGCCATGACGATGGATTTTACTGTGGACCCCGCGGTGGATCTGGGTGGGCTGAAACCCGGCATGAAGTTGCATGTGGAGATTCAGCGGAACGGGGACAAGCACTACGTGATCAGCCAGATCCATCGACTGGATCAGGTGTCCGAAGATGCGCCCAGGGAGGGGGACGGGCAATCCATGGACAACAGCCAGCATCAGGGTATGAGCCATGATGCGATGGATATGGAGCAAGGCCAGCGCAAAGGGGAGGACAAGCCATGATTGAAGGTATTATCCGCTGGTCTGTCCAAAACCGCTTTTTTGTGCTGCTGGCCACCCTGATTCTGGTAGGGGTCGGAGGTTGGTCCCTGAAAAACACGCCGGTAGATGCCATTCCCGATTTGTCGGACGTGCAGGTGATTATCAAAACCAGTTATCCGGGGCAGGCGCCGCAGGTGGTGGAAGATCAGGTCACCTATCCGCTGACTACTGCCATGTTGTCAGTACCGGGTGCGGTCACCGTACGCGGCTACTCGTTTTTTGGCGACTCCTATGTCTATGTCATTTTTGATGAAGATACCGATGCTTACTGGGCCCGCTCGCGGGTATTGGAATACCTGTCGCAGGTGGCGCCGACGCTGCCACCCAGTGCCAGACCACAATTGGGACCGGATGCGACTGGCGTGGGATGGGTTTATCTCTACGCGTTGGTAGATAGAACTGGTCAGCACGACATCAGTCAGTTGCGCAGCCTGCAGGATTGGTTTTTGAAATACGAACTGCAAACGGTGCCGGGGGTGTCAGAAGTCTCTGCGCTTGGCGGTATGGTCAAACAGTATCAGGTCAAAGTAAATCCGGACAAGCTTCGTGCTTTTAATATTCCTCTCTCTCATATCCAGATGGCCATCCAACGTGGTAATCAGGAAGTTGGTGCTTCTGTTGTGGAGATGAGTGAAGCGGAATATATGGTGCGTGCCAGTGGCTATATCCAGGGTATTGACGATCTGAGAACCATTCCTCTGGGTTTGGATATGAATGGCACACCGCTGTTATTAAAGGATGTGGCCGATATTGAACTGGGTCCGCAAATGCGCCGTGGTATTGCTGAACTTAATGGTGAGGGAGAAGTGGTAGGTGGGATTGTCGTCATGCGCTTTGGCGAGAATGCCCAGAAAACCATTGATGGCGTCAAAGCAAAGTTGGAAAAACTCAAGGTGGGTTTGCCGGAAGGCGTAGAAATTGTCACGGTTTACGACCGATCTCGATTGATCTCTAGCGCCATTGACAGTTTATGGAAAAGTCTGGTTGAAGAGCTTGCTATCGTCGCGTTGATCTGTGTCATTTTCTTATTTCATGTCAGGTCATCACTGGTGGCAGTCGTTAGCCTGCCGCTGGGAATCCTGACGGCCTTTATTGTGATGTACTGGCAAGGCATTAATGCAAACATTATGTCCCTTGGAGGAATCGCGATTGCCATCGGTGCCATGATAGATGGTGCGATTGTGATGATTGAAAATATGCATAAGCATATGGAACGTACGCCGTTGACGCCAGAGAACCGTTGGAAAGTGGTGGCAGAGTCTGCCAGCGAAGTCGGCCCGGCATTGTTTTTCAGTCTGCTGATTATCACCGTCAGCTTTGTGCCGGTATTTACCCTGGAGGCTCAGGAAGGCCGAATGTTTAGTCCCCTAGCCTTCACTAAAACCTATGCCATGGCCGCCAGCGCCGCGTTGGCAGTGACAGTGGTGCCGGTGTTGATGGGGTATTTTATCAGGGGCAAGGTGGTCGCCGAGAGAAAAAACCCCATCAACAGGTTGCTGATTGCAGGCTATATGCCGCTGCTCAAGGGTGTTTTGCGCTTTCCAAAAATCACACTCGCCATGGCTGGCGTTGTGTTTCTTGTTGGGATCTGGCCGCTTAACAAGATTGGCAGCGAATTCATACCCGATCTGGATGAAGGCGACCTGATGTACATGCCCACTACCTATCCGGGCCTGTCCATCGGCAAGGCGCGGGAAATCCTGCAACAGACTGACAAGCTGATTGCCACAGTTCCGGAAGTAGAAACCGTATTTGGCAAAATTGGACGGGCTGAAACTGCTACAGATCCGGCGCCGCTAACCATGACTGAAACCTTTATTCAGTTGAAACCCAGAGAGGCGTGGCGCGATGGCATGACCACCGACAAACTCAAGAAGGAGCTTGATGCGCTGGTGAAGTTTCCCGGCTTGACCAATGCCTGGGTGATGCCCATCAAAACCCGCATCGACATGCTGGCTACCGGTATAAAAACCCCGGTGGGTATTAAGGTGGCTGGCCCCGACCTCAAGGAGATCGAAAAAATCGGCAAGCGTTTGGAGCAGGTGCTCAAAGATGTACCTGGCACAGCCTCAGTATATTCCGAGCGAGTAGCGGGTGGCCGTTATATCAAGGTGGATATTCAGCGAGAAAAAGCCGCACGCTATGGCCTCAATATCGCCGATGTGCAGCAAGTGGTTGCCACCGCTATAGGCGGTATGAACGTAGCGCAGACTATCGAAGGGCTGGAACGTTACCCCGTCAACCTGCGTTACCCACAAGATTATCGCAACTCTCCCGAGCAGTTAGCTCTGCTGCCTATTGTCACGACCAGTGGTCAGCGCATTGCATTGGGGGATGTTGCTCGTGTTTATGTTGAAGACGGGCCGCCTGCCATCAAGAGTGAAAACGCCCGTCTTAATGGTTGGACCTTTGTCGATATCGACGGAGTGGATGTCGGCAGTTATGTGGAAGACGCTATGAAAGTGGTGGCCGATCAGGTCGAACTACCAACAAGCTACTCCCTGAATTGGTCGGGACAGTATGAATACATGTTGCGGGCCAAAGAGAAGCTCTCCTACGTGGTGCCTCTGACTCTGGCAATTATCATCGTGCTGCTCTATTTAAATTTCCGCAGTGTTGCCGAGGTCGCCATCATTATGGGCACCTTACCACTGGCAATGATTGGGTCCATCTGGTTGATGTATTTGCTTGGTTACAACTTTTCCGTTGCTGTGGGTGTGGGTTTTATCGCGTTGGCGGGCGTGGCGGTAGAAATTGGCGTCATTATGCTGGTCTATCTCAACCAGGCACATACGCTTTTCTTGCTTCAGTGTGAGGAGCGGGGCATCACACCGAGTATGAAAGGATTACGGGAAGCTGTTCTTCACGGTGCAGGCTTACGTGTTAGACCGGTGATGATGACGACAGTCTCTACTATTGTCGGCTTACTGCCGATCATGTTCAGTACCGGTACAGGGGCGGAAGTGGTCAGCAGAATTGCTGCACCTATGGTGGGGGGCATGCTCAGTGCTTTGGTATTGACATTGTTGGTATTGCCGGCGGTTTATTTGCTTTGGAAGCAGAGCAAGGGTAATGACGGAACTTAATCAATGAACCTGGCGTACCCGATTATAAAGTTCGGGTGCGCCGTTCTGAATTCTAACCCTATATTCTTGGCCTCTCCGTTGGTTCTGGTTGTGGAACCGATGAGAAACACATCGGTGTCAAACATTTGATTCAGATCAAGAACTGGCAATATCAGATCTGCTAGATTAAAACGGTCAATAAAGGGGGGGGCGATATGGTTCATTATCTGGGTATTGTGCTGGTCATTTGGGGGTTGCTTGCGCAACCACTGATGGCTGCATTACCCGGAGATATACAGGTTCACTCTCCAGTATCAGCAAGTGCGCCCAATATTGGCGCGATCGCCTCAGTATCGGATCTGGACCATACGCTCCCAGTCCCAGCGGCCACTTCCAATCCTCTCAACCCGAATGAGTATGGTAAACAGGCGGCAGGGCATAGCCTCACTGCTTCGACAATGCCCTGTCACCAAATTGCCGACAGTAGTGATTTGTCCAAACCCTGCGGTAAGTGCTTAACCGGTCATTGTGACTCAGGCTGTCTATCGGCCAGTCATTGTGCGCCAACCTGTTCAGCCTCGGGGACAGTTGGGGCTGTCGGTTCATTTTATAAAAATACTATGAATCATGCCGCCTGCGATGTGTTCAATACCCCGCCGGAACCACTGTTGGCGCGGCTCCCCTCACGTATTTTTCATCCTCCCAAAACGGCCTGATCAGGCCGGTAATCCCGCTGGTATAACAACTGCGATACCTGTTTCGTGAATGGTTCCGCCTTTGCGGATCCTGGTTCCTGAACCTTTGAAATCCCTGCTGGCGGTTCTCCCGCTTTGTGCTGGGAGCAACGCATGTTCCGACTAGCCAGGGTAAACAGGATTACACATCCATTACAGCAATGTAATACACGGGTCATCTTAAGGTCAGAAACGCCGCTCTACTATGACAATGGATAAGTCCAGGTGCAGCTTGGGAGTTGTGTACGGGTCGATTCAATGCAGAAACGCCGCGACAGGATATCTGGCCAATATTAACGGTTGACGGCGTACAGGCTACAGATCGAGGTGCGTGTAATAGTGAGTACGAGAGGCCTGATACCTGTTAATGAAAATTGCTTGACCTGTGTCTTGGACACAGGTGTAAGGTGACAAAAAGCCGGACAAATTCTTTGGATTTTCTCTCGGGTTTAGAACTGATGATTGACTCATATCAAGGCAAGGAACAGATCTTCGGGGTTAATCTGAATCCTGCGATAGTCAGACTGAGCTGCGAGGAGGGCTGTGTGAAAGTTATCGAAATGGCCAGGCGTTTAGGGGTTACGGCCGATACCGTGCGGTTTTATACCCGGATCAAGATTCTGAAACCGGGTAAGAACAAAGCCAATGGATATCGGGAATACAGCGAAAAGGATTACAACCGCTTGCGATTCGTGCTGAGTGCACGGCAACTGGGCTTTTCCGTTGAGGATATTCAGGAAATTTTGAACCACGCGGATAAGAAGAAATCGCCTTGCCCGACGGTGCGCCGCCTGATTGATCAGCGCCTGCATGAAACCGAGCGACAGCTTAGGGAAACGTTGAAATTGCGGGATCGCATGCAACAGGCTGTGTTGGAGTGGAGTCAAAAGCCGGATAAGGCGCCAACGGGCCATATGCTTTGCCATCTGATCGAAGAATTCACTGCGGAGGAAAGGTTATGAATACACACAAAACGCCAAGTGCGAATCTACACCGAGGTGGTTGTTGCTGCGCCGGCAAATCATCCGTTTCTGCTGAAGCCCGTGATATCCGCAGCGTTAGCGATACGTCTCTTCCTCTTCATCGTTTACAGGTTCAGGGTGCCAGCTGCGGTGGTTGCGTGAAAAGTATCGAGCAGACGTTGAAATCCGTTGCAGGGGTTAGCGAAGTGTCGATGAACCTGGTAACGGGCATCGCTTCAGTCATTGGTGTGGTTGAACCAAAAAACCTTACCGATGCGTTGGATCGTGTGGGTTTTCCCGCAACGCTCATTCGCTAGTTGCTGTCAAGTAAACCAGGAGTATGGATATGAGTTCAACAAACACGGAATCTGGCAATCCATCCTGTCATGAAGGTACGGAAACTGGCCAGCATCACCACCATCATGTTCATGGCGGCAGCGCAGTAAGCCAGGAATTGATGATCGAAGGCGCTGGTTGTGCCAGCTGTGTGGGAAAAATCGAATCCGCCCTAAAAGCGATACCGGGTGTGGAAAACGCGGAAATGAATTTCGCTCAGCGAACCGTCAGCGTGTTGGGCTCGGCGCCTGCCGAGCAATTGATAAAAGCCGTTGAGGGCGCTGGTTATAACGCCAAAATCAGCCTTGCTGACAATGAAGACGATGCATTGGCGGAAAAAGAAAAAGCTGATTGGGCTTACTACAAACGACTGATGCGGGAAATGACCATCGCCCTCAGCCTGGGCGTGCCGCTGATGATTTACAGCATCGTAGTCGGCGAAATGACGGTAACAAGCACTGGTGAGCGCATTGCCTGGTTGGCTGTTGGATTACTGACGCTTGGGGTGATGGTGTTCTCCGGCAAACACTTTTATGTCGGTGCCTGGCAATCCTTTAAAAATCACTCGGCCAATATGGATACCTTGATTGCTTTAGGCACAGGTACGGCGTGGGTGTATTCGATGGTGGTGGTGTTTGTTCCTCACTTGGTGCCGGAAATGGCGCGCCATGTTTATTTCGAGGCGACCGCGATGATTATTGGTTTAATCGATCTCGGTCTTGCCCTGGAATTGAAAGCCCGCGGTCGTACCTCTGAGGCTATTAAGCGCCTGATTGGATTGCAGGCGAAAACGGCGCGGGTTATTCGCGATGACAAAGAACTGGATATCGCTATCGAACAGGTTCTACTGAACGATGTGGTCCGCGTGCGCCCAGGTGAAAAAATTCCCGTCGATGGTGAAGTGGTTGAAGGGCATACGGCGATTGACGAATCCATGCTCACCGGCGAGCCGATGCCGGTTGAAAAAGCCACTGGGAATACCGTAGCGGCGGGCACCATCAATAAATCCGGCTCAATTCTGTTTAAAGCTACCCGCGTTGGTAAAGACACGGCGCTGGCGCAAATCATCAATATGGTCAAGCGCGCACAAAACTCCAAGCCGCCGATTGGTCGTTTGGCTGATGTCATCTCGGCGTATTTTGTACCGGTGGTGATGATTATTGCTGTGGTGAGTGCCTTGACCTGGCTTAATTTTGGACCGGAACCGGCGGTGGCATTTGCCATAGTATCGGCCACGACTGTATTGATTATCGCCTGTCCCTGTGCGCTGGGGCTGGCCACGCCGATGTCGGTGATGGTGGGTGTGGGTAAGGCCGCAGAGGCGGGCGTGCTGATTCGCAACGGTGAAGCCCTGCAAACCGCGTCGAAGATAACGGCGATGATTCTGGATAAAACCGGCACCATTACCTTGGGTGCACCGAAGGTCACCGATGTACTGGTGGCGGGTGAGTATGATGAGCAGGCGGTGTTGCGATTGGCAGCAACGCTTGAATCCGGCTCTGAGCATCCGTTGGCCATGGCTATTGTTGAAAGTGCTCAGGAAAGGGGGATCGAAACCGGCAAAGTCTCCAACTTTAACGCCATTGCTGGCCACGGCGTGCAGGCGGAAGTAGACGGTAAAACGCTGTTGTTTGGCAATGAAAAACTCATGCGCGAGCGCACCATTGAGCTCGGTGATTTTGTTGAAATGGCCCAGGCGCTGGCCGCCGAGGCTAAAACGCCGATGTATTTCGCCGTTGATAATAAGCTCGCAGCGATTATCGCAGTAGCCGATCCGATTAAGGAAGACTCCATCGCTGCCATCAAGCGCCTGCAACATAACGGTATACGGGTGGTGATGCTCACCGGCGATAACCGCGCCACAGCCAAAGCGGTGGCGGAAAAAGCCGGTATCAAGGAATTTTTCGCCGAAGTACTGCCGGAAGAAAAATCCAAAAAGGTGCAGGAACTGCAGATGGAAGGCGAAGTGGTGGGCATGACCGGGGACGGCATTAACGATGCGCCGGCCCTGGCTATCGCCAATGTCGGTTTTGCTATCGGCACCGGTACGGATGTGGCCATTGAGAGTGCCGACATAACACTGATGCGGGGTTCGTTACATGGCCTGGCGGATGCCATTGCCGTCAGCAAGGCTACGTTGCGCAATATCAAACAAAATTTATTTGGCGCCTTTATTTACAACGTGGCCGGTGTACCGTTTGCGGCTGGCGTGTTGTATCCATTTTTCGGTTTGCTGTTAAGTCCGGTGATTGCCGGTGCGGCGATGGCGTTTTCATCGCTGACAGTTGTAACCAATGCTAATAGGCTGCGCTTCTTTAAAGCGCAGGAGCACTAATGAGAATGTCGGGATGAGGGCGTTGCGATGATGATTATTAATATTGCGGGTTTAGCGCTGATTGCACTGATTGTGTGGTGGTTCTGGCTCTACAAGCCGAAAGAAGCCGAGCTGGGTGAAAACGATCTGGTGATAACTGTGGAAAACGGTACCTATTCGCCTTCGCGCATTAAGGTGCCAGCTGGAGCACCATTTGAAATTAAATTTATGCGCAAAGATCAATCACCCTGTTCTGAGACTTTATTGATCCCCGAACTGCAAATCAGCGACACTTTGCCGTTGAATAAACTGAAGACCATTCAGCTGCCAGCAATGTCATCCGGCGAGTATGCGTTTCATTGTCAGATGCAGATGTACCGTGGACAAATCACGGTGAAATAAGCAGGAGGCCCAATGAACATCAACAAAGTCATGGCCATTTTTGACGAGTTTCGCCTGAAAAACGTGGAAGAAACTTTGATTCGACATGGGGTGAAGGGGTTTACCTTGCATCCAGTTCGTGGGCGTGGTCATTACTTTGACAGTTTTAACGAAAACCATTTGATCAAGCATATTCAAATGGAAGTTTACGCCAAGGCGGAGCAGGCCAAGGAAATCGCACGGTTGATTGTGGATGCGGCGCATGCCAATGCCGATAGCGAAGGGCTGGTCTGCATTGTGCCGGTTAACGATCTGCTATGGATACACGATAAACGCGGCGCAATAGACAACGATTTTCAATTACACAGGTGAGGTGTGACATGGCGACTCAAAAAACATCATTCTGGTTAACACCCAAAGGACTGGCGGCACTGGGACTTATCGGCGCGGTCACCTATTTTCTGCTCGTCGAGCACCGGCAACACGTCTGGCAGTTTCTGCCGTTCCTGATTTTCCTTGCCTGCCCCTTTATGCATCTGTTTATGCACGGCGGACACGGTGGTCATGGTAGCCATGATCAGCATGAGGGCGAGTCCGATCAGGATGCCTATCAGCGGGGGCTGGAGGAAGGCCGTCGGGAAAACGAACACCGTCATCACCATTAATCCAACAATATTACAGGAGAAGAAGCATGCACGGTGAATCCGCTTACGGCCTCTGGACGCTGGTGATACTTAATTCGGCGATATTTATTTTCTTTGCCTTCAGCTTTACCAAGCCGCAAACCAAAACTGACTGGCGAAGCTTTGGCGCTTTCTCGGCGTTTATTATTGCCCTATTTACCGAGATGTATGGCTTTCCATTAACCATTTATTTTCTCTCCGGCTGGTTGGCGGAAAAATATCCTGGTATTGATTTTCTGTCCCACGAAAACGGCCATCTTCTGCATACCCTTTTCGGTTTTGAAGGCAACCCTCATTTTGATCCGCTGCATATCGCCAGTAATGTCCTGATCATTTTGGGTTTCTTTTTGCTGGCCTCGGCGTGGAGTGTTCTGCACAAGGCGCAGCAGACCCGTTCGCTAGCGACTACCGGCTGGTATGCCCGTTGCCGCCACCCGCAGTACATCGCATTTATCCTGATCATGTTTGGATTTCTGTTGCAGTGGCCGACGATCCTTACCGTGATTATATTTCCGGTTCTGGTAGTGGTTTACGTGCGACTCGCTAAGCGTGAGGAGCGCATGGCATTGAAGGAATTCGGTGATGACTATCGCCGCTATATGGAAGTCACGCCGGCATGGATTCCGAAATTTAACGTCGATAAAACTGTTTCCAACTGATGAGGGTGCTCCGATGAAAAAACTAATCTCCACTTTGGTAATAGCCGCCGCGATATCTTCGCCCGTCTTTGCGGAAAAAGGGCACGAACATGGCGACAGTAAAGATCAGCCGATGGGCGGAATGATGATGGGCCATGAGCAAATGATGGCTATGCATGAGCACATGCAAAAGATGCACGACATGATGGGAAAAATCAAAGCCGAAACCGATCCGGAAAAACGCCAGCAACTGATGCAGGAACATATGCGAGTGATGCAGGAGGGCATGCGATTAATGGGTGATGGCATGGGAATGGACATGAACAAAGATGAGTCATCAAAAATGGACGACATGGATATGATAAAGCGCATGGACATGATGGAAGAACGAATGGGCATGATGCAGATGATGATGGGGCAAATGATGGATCATGAGTCTGAATCCCAAAAAACACCTGTCCACAAACACAAAAAATAGATGGGTTGCTTACTCAACCTGTCGATTGGAGGAAAAACACTATGAATGAGCATCGATCGGGTATCAATCCAGGTTTTTTAACCAAGCATACCTTGAGCGTGTGCGGGATCAATGAAAACAATACCAAAGCGATTGTTGAGGAAATTGATGAGCTTCCCTGTGTTGACAGCGTTCAGTTCGATGCACGTAGAAAAACCTTAAAAATCGCCTACGACGCTTCTCATCACAATATCGATGAAATGATCGCCATTGTCGAAAAGCATGGTGCGGCAATAAAAGACAGCTGGTGGCCCCGAACCAGGCTGAGTTGGCAACGGCAGACCGATGAGAATATCAGGGATAACGCTAAACATGAGGCGCACTGCTGCAACAAGATGCCGCCTCATTAGATGAAAGAGAAAATGAGCAACAAAGAACATCGATTAGGTGTCTCGGAAATTAATCTGGTGAGGGGCCAATTGACGTTGGAACCTGTCGATATGACTAGCAGTCTGTTGAGAAATGCAGTTTTAAGCATCCTGTATACCTTGCAACGAATGCCCAGGAAGAGGGCTGACCATTATATTAAGGGGGCATGAATGGAGGAAAAAGACGATCGTTCGACACATTATGACGAGGGTAGCCTCTCTCTGTCAGGTACGGTGATGCTCGGGACTGGGGTGATGATCGGCGCAGGAATATTTGCGCTAACCGGGCAAATGGCAGAGATGACTGGTGCATTATTCCCATTGGCATTCCTCGCGGCCGCGATCATCGTTGGTTTCAGTGCTTACTCATACATCAAAATATCCAATGCCTACCCATCAGCAGGGGGGATCGGCATGTATCTGCATAAGGCCTATGGCGACCGGTTGCCCACTGCGTTTAATGCACTACTTATGTATTTTTCGATGGTCATCGCGCAGAGTTTTCTAGCGCGTACGTTCGGTTCTTACACCATGCAATTATTTGGCGGTGACCCTTCAGGGCAAATGACTCCTATACTCGGCGTCTCCCTAATTCTGGCGGCGTTCATTGTGAACCTGTTGGGTAATCGGTTGATTCAAGGGGTTGCAGGGTTTATCGGCCTACTGAAAATTGGTGGAATTCTAATCTTTGGTCTCGTCGGCATCTGGTTAGCTGATAGCCTGGCAGTGGACTTTGACCATGTAAGCGAGACCGGTTCAGCCAGTAATTTCCTCGGCGCCACAGCGCTGGGGATTCTGGCATTCAAAGGCTTTACCACTATTACCAATAGTGGTTCCGAGGTGATCGATCCACACCGCAATGTTGGTCGTGCCATTGTTATTTCGATTGCTGCCTGTGTCGTTATCTATACATTGGTTGGTTTTGCGGTGGCCAGTAACCTCTCACTCAGGGAGATTATTCAAACTCGAGATTATTCCCTGGCTGCGGCCGCTCGACCTGCACTCGGTGAGTACGGCGTGTGGTTCACCGTTGCGATTGCCATGCTGGCGACGGCGGGAGGGATTCTTGCCAGTATTTTTGCGGTCTCCAGAATGCTGGCGATGCTAACGGAAATGAAGTTGGTGCCCCATAGCCATTTCGGTATGCCGGGTAGCATTCAGAAACATACATTGGTGTACACCGTGGTTCTTGGACTTGTGCTCACCGCGTTCTTTGATCTTTCCCGTATAGCAGCACTTGGCATCATATTCTATCTGGTGATGGATATCGCCATTCACTGGGGTGTTCTGCGCTACTTGTTGGACGATGTTAAAGCCAAAAGCTGGGTCCCCGTTACCGCGATTATATTAGATTCGCTTGCACTAAGCGGGTTCGTTTGGGTGAAGTTGAATTCAGATCCATTTGTGTTGGGTGTGGCCGTTGTCACAATGATGCTAATCGCGATCGGAGAGCAACTATTCCTTGGATCTGAAAAACGAAAGCAAGCTGTGTCCCAAAGTCAGGCGCATGAACATCATCATTAAAAATCATGTGGAGGAAGCCTGCCAGGCACAGAACGGGACTCTAGTGGTTAACTTTTGTTGTTTGGAGAATGGTAATGGATCAAGTTAGCACACTTAAAGCGATCTATATGGGCATCGACACCCACCAGGAACTGGTGGTGTGTATGCGCAGCTATCGTGACTTTTTGAGACTCTAAGGAATCTCTGCACAACCCCCAAAATTTGAGATAATTTGGCGGTCGCCCCTTTCAACTGGAATATAGCATGAGCCAACTGACTTTCGCCGAAGCCGAATACCAAAACAAGAAACGCAAGACGCGGCGGGAGCTGTTCCTCGAGAAAATGGATGGCTTGATTCCCTGGGCGAAGTTGGAGAAGAAGCTCCGCAAGCACTATCCCAAGGGCGAGAACGGGAATCCACCGTACCCGCTGGCAATAATGCTTCGGGTCCACTGCCTGCAGTTGTTCTACAACCTCAGTGATCCGGCGATGGAAGATGCCCTGTATGAGATAGAGTCGATGCGCCGCTTTGCCGGGCTCCGCTTGTCTGATCGCCTGCCAGATGAGAGCACCATTCTCCGCTTCCGCCATTTCCTTGAGCGCTACAAGCTGGGCAAAGTGATCTTCGATACCGTCAGCTCACAGCTCCGCCAGCAAGGCCTGATGATGCGGGAGGGCACCATCGTTGACGCCACGATTATTGCCGCACCCAGCTCGACCAAGAACCAGGAAGGTGAGCGAGACCCTGAAATGCACCAGGCCAAGAAAGGCAACCAATGGCACTTTGGCATGAAGATGCATATTGGTGTGGATGATCGGGACGGTCTGATCCACAGCATAGAGACCACGGCAGCCAACGTTCATGACCTCAGTGCAGCCGATGAACTCCTTCATGGTGAGGAGCAACGGGTTTGGGGTGATGCAGGCTATGCCGGTATCCATAAGCGAGATGAATTCAAAGGGCGGGATGTGGATTGGCGGATCGCGCTGCGGCCGAGCACCCGCAGTAAGCTGGCGGACCGGCTTCAGGAAATACTGGAGGGGATCAAGGCCAGCATTCGCGCGAAGGTTGAGCATCCGTTCCGGACGATCAAGCACCAGTTTGGCTATACGAAGGTTCGCTACCGTGGGCTGGCGAAAAACGCCAACCGCCTGTATGTGCTATCGGCGTTTACCAACCTGCTGAGAGCGGAGAAATACCTGCCCTCATAGGGTAGGTACGCCTGTAGTCAGCCAAATGGCTGCCTACAGGCTGAGATAAACCGCGGATTGCTGCGTTTTACGCCGCTGAAGCGGAAATTTGGCGATATTTTATGAAAGCGGGAGGTTGTGCAGACCTTCCCTAATCGATGAGTCAATCCACAACTGAGAAAAAATTATGCAAATTGAAACCTTAAAAGATGTGCTGCACTGGACCCGGGAATTTCACCAACATCTCAGTCAGTGCTTATCCCATTGCGCAGACAAGAATACGGATGAACGGGCCCGGATGATTCTTGCTTACCTATCCGATCACGAAAAAAGTCTCACAAAAGTTGTCAATGGCTTCGAAACCTCGGGCGATGAACATGCGCTGAACACCTGGTGTATGGAATATGTGGCAAAGCATCCTATCGTCCGACATGCACATTGCGACGCGCCTTTTGCCGAGCTTGATGCCGCGCAAATCATGGAGGTGATTGTCGATCAGCATCAGCAGGTGATTGAGCTGTATCGCTATCTCGCCTCAAGGGCGGATATCCCCTCTGCCAAGGAGTTGATAGAATCACTCCGGTCGCTGGAGGAACACGAAATGATGCGTATGGTGCAGTCTGCCAACCGGTTCGGGGATATGTAGAGACACTAATTTATTGCAGATACACCACCATAAACGGAGGAATAGTCATGACACTTAATGCGTTCAAATTCGGGATAGCCAGCGCGATTACCGCGGCGATACTGTGGCTGGCTTGCAGCCTGTTGGTGATGTTAATGCCCGCCATGATGTTATCCATGTCTGGGGAAATGGTGCATATGCAACTGAATGAGATGGGTTGGCATTTGACATTCACTGGCGTTGTTGTGGGACTGGTGGCTTGGTCAGTGTCAGCGGGTATCGCCGGGTGGTTGCTGGCGGCTATTTACAACCGCTTGCAGTAAGCCGAAGGATTATGAGGTGCCATATCAGTGACCATGCCCTTCCGAGTCTTGCCCACGTGCGGTGAGTATCTGGTATTGGTCGGGAGACAGTTCCGGCAACTGCTTCAGGAACGCCACCATGTTCCAGATACGTTCATCGTCATGCCCCGGTCCCCAGGCGGGCATGCCCGAGGCCTTGATGCCATGTTTAACAATCCAGAATTGTCGTTTACTGGCCTCGTCGTCATTTTCGGTGTTACCGGTATGATCGTGTCCATGTTCATCACCCGCTAGAGTTAGGTTGGGTGGTGTGGGATATAACCCCAGGGTGAAATCACTTTCGGTTTTACCCGGCTTCAAATGGCACCCTGCACACATATCATTGTAGTCGGCGCCACCCGCCAGTAACCGCTCCGGTGCGTTTAGGTCGCCAGGAACCTTAATGTCACTGGCAGCACGTGCAACTGAACGTTCACGCAAGGTTTCCAGTAGCCAGTAGGTCGGCCGATTGTGTGGTACATCGGCTCCCATGGGGTAGAGACCTGAATAGAGAAACAGCCCACCACCCACCAGCGCGATGACAGCGGTAATGACCAGACTTTTGATAAAGGTGGTGAGCGCCGACATGAAAACTCCTTGGGTTGATCAGTGTTGGTGTTCTGAATGTTGCTCGCCTGAGCTTTTTTCGTTGTCCTGATGATCAGCCTGAGCTTGATCTTTTTCAGAGTCGTTATGATGCATGTCATTCATGCATTGTTTCATCATGGCTTGCATCACAGGATCATTCATATCCATCTTGCTGTGATCCATATTTTTCATGGTGGCGCAGTTTGGATTTTCCGCATCTTTCATGTGTTCCTTGGGGTCATGGGCCTGCACTGAGAAAGCGATGCCCAGTGTGGAGAACACGATGACAGTGGCTAGTATTTTCATATTCATAAAAGAGTTCCTCATAGGTGTTTAAAAGTTTCTGTATCAACTTGGTGATTGTTAAAACCAGAATCGCAGGCCCGCGACGAATTGGGTATCTGAGGTATCTTCGCCCGCTGCGCGGCGGTAATCGGCTGTGTCGCCATAGGTGTCTGTCCATTCCACACCGATGTAGGGAGCGAATTGGCGGCTGAATTCGTAACGCAGGCGCAAACCCACCGCGAGATCCGAGAGGCCCGACCCCAGGCCATTTTCAGCGTCATCCTTGCCATACAGATTCAGTTCCGCACGGGGTTGAAGGATGAGTCTTTGTGTCAGCAGCAACTCGTACTCGGCTTCGGCGGAGAGCGCGGTCCGGCCGTCGTCGCCAACATAGGCAGTGACATCCAGCTCAAACCAGTAGGGTGCCAGGCCTTGGACGCCGAACGCGAGCCACTGGCGACCCTTGCCTTCGTCATATTGGTCGAGCCGGACGCCGAGCTGGGTGTCGAAATAGGCGTTGAGCGCATGGTCCCACAACAGCTCGGTTGAACTTTCCTCTAGTGTGCCGTCTGCGATATCACCTTCCGCTTTGATGACAAAGCGGTTGTAGGTGGTGCCATACCAGGCCTGTATATCGTAAACCGTGCTCTCGCTGTCTTCGTGATACTCCAGGCGATCGCCCAGAACGGACCAGAAGGCGTGTTCGTCCGCCAGTTTCAGTTGCCGCGGCCCCGGCTGTGCATAGGGGCCTTCGGTCAAGGTGTAACCGTCGGAATAAGCGTGGGGATCGCGGGCATCGGCCGGAGCGCTGCCGCCCTGCATTTGTCCCATGTCTTGATGTTCAGGGCCGTGATCCATTTGCGCCAGGGCCGTATTCACTTGAAGGGCACCGACAATAAAAACCAGTGTTGTGAGATATTTCACCGTATTAAGCCTCATGACACTACCACTTCGCGGAACATGCCCGCGTCCATATGAAACAGCAGATGGCAATGCCAGGCCCAGCGGCCCAAGTCATGGGGTGTGGTCAGGTAACTGATACGCTGCGCTGGTTGCACGGGAATGGTATGGCGGCGGGCCCGCAATTCACCCTGATCGGTTTCCAGTTCGCTCCACATGCCGTGTAAATGCATTGGGTGGGTCATCATGGTGTCGTTTTGCAGAATAATTCTAACGCGTTCATTGTGGCGCAGGGAGACCGGTGTGCTTTTACCGAATTCGAGTCCGTCGAAAGACCAGCTATAGCGTTCCATATTGCCGGTAAGGTGTAGTTCCAGCTCCCTCGCGGGCGGGCGGCGGTCATCCAGCACACCATCGATGGATTTTAGGTCGGCCAGCGTCAGCACTCGGTGGCCCTGTGGGCGCAACCCACGCTGGCTTAAGTTGCGCAAGCCAATACCCGGATCGTCGAGATTGGTGCGTGGCATGTCCACTCGCATATCCACCGAAGTGCCGTATTCGGTTCGGGCGTGGCGTATGGTGGATGAGGGTTTGGCAAGAGGGTTATCAGAAGCCCGCTGCACGCCGTGCATACTGTGATCCATGGCCATGCCGCCGTGCATCTGGGAATGATCCATGGTGCTGTGATCCATGGCACCCATACTCATGGACCCCTGATCCATACCGCTATGATTCATGCCTTCGTGACCAGTGCCATGACTCATAGCCCCCATCATGTCAGCCATGGTCAACCACTCAACCGGGTCAGGATCTGGTACTGGAGCGGTTAAGCCTTGCCGCACGGTCAGGGTGCCGCGGGCATAGCCGCTGCGTTCCATGCTCTGGGCAAAGATGGTGTAAGCATCGTCCCGCGGTTCGACCATGACATCGTAGGTTTCGCCGGGGCCGAAACGGAATTCATCCACAGTGACAGGTTCAACATCCTGACCATCCGCTTGGATCACCGTTAGCTTCAAACCCGGAATGCGGATATCGTAAAAGCTGTTGCTGGCGGCATTAATAAAACGAAGCCGTACGCGATCACCGCGCTGGAACAACCCGCTCCAATTGCCCGCCGGGGTGGTGCCATTCATTAGGAAGGTGAGGGTGGCCGCCGACAGGTCCGCCAGATCGGTCGGGTTCATCCGCATCTGGTTCCACATCTGGCGCTTTTCCAGGGCTGCCTGTAAGCCCATCTTTGAAACATCGGCTGTGAAATCGAAAAAGGTGGGCTGATTGAAGTTGTAGACATCGCTTTGTACTTTCAGCTTGCTGAAGGTATGCATTGGATCTTCGTCGGTCCAGTCGGACAGCTGCACCACATAATCCTGGTCGGCACGGTGTCTTTCGCCTGCCCGCGGCTCAATGATCAGGGCGCCGTACATCCCGGTCATCTCCTGAAAGCCGGAGTGACTGTGGTACCAATAGGTGCCGCTCTGGCGGAGGGTAAAGCGGTAAACAAAGGTTTCTCCCGGTGCGATGCCTGGGTAGCTGATCCCCGGCACACCATCCATTTGATAGGGCAGCAAGATGCCGTGCCAGTGAATAGAGGTAGAAACAGGTAATCGGTTGGTGACGCGGATGGTGACGTCATCGCCCTCGCGCAGCCGTAGCGTCGGTGCCGGAATGGAGCCGTTGATGGTGGTAGCCATACGTGTGACACCGGTAAAATTGACAGGTGTTGCGGCGATCACCAAATCGATTTCACGGCCGCTGAGTACCGGTGCCGAGCCCAGCGCGGTCGCGCCTTTTGCGGCGGCCTGCAACCAGGACGGTGTGGCGGCCAGCACGCCACCGGCTGCCAGGCCCTGCACGAAGCGGCGGCGACTAAGCTGCCAGGGCTGCTTGGGTCGGGGGAAACCATGGGTCATGAGTCAATCTCTTTTCGAATAAGTGATGGTTGTTCCACGTTCTGACTCCGCATACTAGCCAGCCGAGCCTGTCACCCGCATGACTTCAAAATGACAAAGTTGTAATCTAGTCGTCATCTTCTTGTGGGTTAGCCAGGTTTAGGCTGTTTCCAAACCCATTCTGAACATACGGAGCAGTGCAACGATGCGGCTATTGGTGGTCGAAGACGAAATCAAGACCGGCGATTATTTACAGCAGGGACTGACTGAGGCGGGCTTTCTGGTCACGCTGGTGCGCAATGGCCTCGACGGCCATCATTTGGCGATGACCGAGACCTTTGATTTGCTGGTGCTGGACGTCATGCTGCCGGATGTTGACGGCTGGCGAATCGTGCAGTCGTTGCGCGAGGCTGGCCGTCAGACACCAGTGCTGTTCCTGACCGCCCGCGACAGCGTGGATGACCGCGTTAAAGGCCTTGAATTGGGGGCTGATGATTACCTGGTCAAGCCCTTCGCTTTTGCGGAACTGCTGGCCCGGGTGCGCACTCTGTTGCGCCGCAGTGCGGTGCCGGTGATGACGGATCAGATCAGAGTCGCCGACCTCACCCTGGATTTGCCGCGGCACCGGGCCACGCGCGCCGGCCGCAAGATCAATCTCAGCCACAAGGAGTTTTGTTTGCTGGAGCTGTTGGTCCGGCGACAGGGCGAAGTACTGCCGCGCTCCTTGATCGCCTCCCAGGTGTGGGACATGAACTTCGATTCCGACACCAATGTCATTGACGTGGCCATACGGCGCCTAAGGGCAAAAATCGATGACGATTATGAACCCAAGCTGATTCACACTGTGCGCGGCTTGGGTTACAAGCTGGAGGTCGAGGACGACCATGACGAAAGTTAGTCTCGCCCGGAGACGACCACTGTCACTCAACAGCCGGGTGATGCTGTTTGTCGCGATGGCTATCGGTTTCAGTTTACTGATGATCGGTTATCTCGTGCTGAATGAAGTAGAGCGCCATTTTGCTGAACAGGATGCCGACGAGTTGGTGGTGATTACTCGTGCTGTTGAAGACGCTCTACAATCGGCGAAAGATCAGGACTCGGCACCGGAGGGCGCCCTTGCGCGAGCTGTTTCTGGTCACCATGGTGTCTACTTTCAAGTGTGGGATGATGCGGGACGTTTGGTCTATGGTCCTGAGGAGGGTGGACCTTCGCCACAAGAAAACACCTATTCTCCTGTGAGCCGTATTCAGGTAGACAATCTTTATACCTGGCAAACTGATGGCAAAACCTACCGTGGCACTATCACGCATACCCGCATTGAAGACCAGAATTATCGCATCGTTGCTGCTATCGATATGGATTTCCATATCCACTTTCTGGAAAATTTTCGGCGCAGTTTGTGGATGATTATGGTGCTGGCAGGCGCGGTGACTCTCGTGGCGGCCTGGTATGGCGTGCACCAGGGGCACGCGCCCTTGCGCGAGCTGAGTGCGACAATGAGTGATATTCAGGCGGATCGCCTTCATGTGCGTCTAGACCCTAACACCGTTCCCCGGGAACTGCAAAACCTTGTCTGTTCCTTTAATCATATGATTGGCCGCTTGGAAGACAGCTTCGTTCGACTATCCTATTTCTCCGCCGATATTGCCCATGAATTGCGCACGCCTTTGACCAACCTGATCACCCAGACCCAGGTGGGTTTGGGTAAGTCCAGAAGCCTGGAAGAATATCGCGAACTGCTATATTCAAACCTGGAAGAACAGGAGCGCCTGACCAAGATGGTTAATGACATGCTCTGGCTGGCCCAGAGCGAACACGGCCTGCTCAAGCCTGTCTGGGAACCGCTGGATCTGGCTCGTGAAGTGCGCGAGCTGTTCGATTTTTTCGAGGCGCTGGCGGAGGAAAAACACATCGAATTGGTATTGGAGGGAAAGGCGCCGATCATACAGGGTGACCGCGCCATGCTGAGGCGCGCGTTATCTAATCTGCTGTCCAATGCCCTACGTCATGCGCCCGCGGGGGCAAGTGTGCTGATCCGGCTGGATTCATCGGGTGAGGGTAGGGCGTTACTAAGCGTACAAAATCCGGGGCCAGAAATTTCAGCCGAGCATTTGCTCAGGATTTTCGACCGGTTTTACCGGGTCGATCCTTCCCGGCAACGCCAAAGCGAAGGTGCTGGCTTGGGGCTGGCTATCGTCAAGTCCATAGTCGAGGCCCATGAAGGAAACATCGCGGTGATCTCCGAACGCGGCGTCACGCGCTTCACGATCAGTTTACCCAGCATGGCTGATGTAGAGGTGAGTGCTACGGGAGAAAGTGATGAGTCAATTGACCATCGGTAAACTGGCACAAGCAGCTCGGGTCAGTGTCGAAACTATTCGTTATTACGAACGCCTCGGGCTTATCGAACAGCCGCTAAAGCCAGCTTAAGGATACCGCACCAACCCAAAAGCCACTCTGAAGCGGGTCTTCTTCATGAAATGAGCCCAAGAGCTAGGATCCACTTTGTAAGAAATCGATAATCTGTTGGCGCCTAGAGAATCGCATTGTCCGGGGTCGCCGTGAAGATCAGGATGATCATGCTGGTGTATCTCAACCAGTCCAATGTACAAACGCAAGAGGAGTGCGATGCGTGAGGTTGCTCCGACAGAAGATACGCACCGTAATGCCATTCTGCACGGCCCCGGACTGCGGGTACGACTGGTTATGAGAGCAGCTCAATGGAGGCAGAAGGATATCCCGTGTGCCGACAGGAGCCGTGTTGTCAGGAATGCCAACAAACCAGTCACACACTTGACTCTATAGCTACCATAGGCATTAGAATTGAGATTAATTATCATTAGCCAACAAGCCAAGTAGAGATCTCGTTAATGCAGGCGCACTGGATATACCGTTTTATAAGCCCGAAGCAATTTGTTTTGAATGTCTCAGTACTGCTGCTGGGCTTATCGTGTTTGCTTCCAGCGACTAGTCAGGCCGAGATGAGTGATGACGGCTGGGCTCAGATGCGTCAATTGGCACAGCTGGCCGAATACATTGCTGTGGATTACGTGGAAGCCGTCAAAGATGGCCATGTGGTCAATGACGGTGAATATCAGGAAATGCTGGAGTTCTCCCAGCTCATTGTGACGAATATTTCTGAGATTCAGGATAAATCAGCCGACGCTGGCGACCTGACAGATCAGGCCAAGGCTTTACAGGAAGCCATCCAGAACAAACAGGCTATTGAAACAATTCGGCAAATGAGCGGCAGCCTGCGGGGTACGTTGTTGGCACTGATGCCGCAGTCGTCCCTGCCGGATCATCTGTTGTCGAAAGCGACCGTCAAAGGGTTGTATGAGAGCCAGTGCGCTTCTTGCCATGGCGCAGCCGGTGGGGGCGATGGTGTGATGGCCGAACAGCTGGAGCCCGCTCCAACCGATTTCACCAGCAAAGAGCGAGCCTTGAACCGGTCACTTCTGGGCCTGTACGACGCCATATCCAATGGCATAGCCGATACCGCAATGCCGGCATTTACCCAACTGACGGAAGAGCAACGCTGGTCGCTGGCGTTCCACGTCGGCGGATTGGCATTTCAATCCGGCGCTGAGGTTACAGGCGAGGCACCTGGCGTCACCTTGTCACAGATGGTTAACCACACGCCGGCGCAACTCGCTGCAGAACACCCGGAGATGACGCAGAAGGGGATCGAACGGCTGCGCGCAAAGCCAGAACTGTTATTCCAGGAATCGACCAATCCTCTGAAAATCACCCGCGACCAACTGCTGCTAGCACAAGAGGCACACCAGCGCGGCGATTATCAGACAGCACAAGCACTGGCGGTCAGCGCTTATCTGGATGGCTTTGAATTGGTCGAAAACAGCCTGGATGCGCAGGATAAAGCACTCCGCCAGACGCTCGAAGCCGATATGATGGCGATAAGACAATTATTGAAGCAGGCACAGCCCCCGGGCGAGGTGGAAAGCGCTGTGGGCCGGACGCTGGCAAGGTTGGATGATGCGGATCGATTGCTTTCGGAATCTACCTTGTCCAATGCGACCCTGTTCAGTGCCAGCTTGGTGATCCTGTTGCGGGAGGGGCTTGAAGCCTTGCTCGTGGTCATTGCCCTGGTTACTGTGCTGGTGCGAACCGGTCGGCGTGACGGACTTCGGTATGTGCATTTGGGTTGGGTAACGGCATTGGTGGCCGGTGTTGCGACCTGGGCTGCCGCGCAGTCCCTGGTGAGTATCAGCGGTGCCAGCCGCGAAGTCATGGAAGGGGTTGCGGCCCTTTTGGCGGCGGTCGTGTTGCTCTATGTCGGCATCTGGATGCACAGTAAAACCCATGCTGCCCAGTGGCAGGCCTATATCCAGCAGCACATCAACTCCCACCTGACTGCGGGTACCCTGTGGGGTCTTGCGCTGCTGGCATTTATTGCGGTTTATCGTGAAGTCTTTGAAACGGTCTTGTTTTATCAGGCGCTGCTGACCCAGGCTGCAGGAGCTCAATATTCATCCGTATTCAGCGGCTTTGTAGCCGGTACTGCTTTCTTGGCCGTATTGGCCTGGTTGCTGGTGCGTTACTCAGTCAAATTACCCGTAGCCAGATTCTTTTCCGTCACCACCTACCTGTTGCTGGCCCTGGCGTTTATCCTCATGGGTAAGGCGATGTCAGCGCTTCAGGAAGCGGATCTTATTGGTATTACCCCATTGCCTGTCAGCTTTGACATTGATTGGGTCGGTGTCAAATCCACCTGGCAGGGGATCCTGGCGCAATTGTCGGTACTGGTGGTTTTCCTGGTCTTTCTGGGGCTGGCGAGAAGGCAGCGGAAAAATGCTCCTGTAGCAGAACGTCCAGGAGAGTTTTTGGAACCGGGTGTCAGACACTCGAAACCGGAGTAGCCGACAAATTCCGCAATATGCCGCACTGCTCCACTGTCCGACGGTTTGAGCAGCTGCGGCGCAGCATTCGCAGTTGCTCGTTCAGTTTAGTGAGTTCCTGAATACGCGCCTCCACCTGCTCGATATGCCTATCCATCATCCGATTCACATCATCACATTGCGCACCTGGCGAACGGCTTAATCCCAATAATTGCCGGATCTCTGGCAAGCTGAGATCCAGGCTGCGACAGTGTTTGATAAATAATAATTGCTCAACGGCAACTTCATCGTACAGGCGAAAATTACCTTCACTGCGTTCTGCGGAGGCAATCAATTGTTCCTTTTCATAATGCCGGATGGTTTGCACGGAGCAGCCAGTCACTTTCGA
>Ga0098054_1000158_pt1 | contig 67064 bp, 69 predicted proteins | sample 16_taG_FD_75048 | JGI IMG/M metagenome (GOLD analysis project Ga0098054, IMG submission 75048) | Marine viral communities from the Subarctic Pacific Ocean - 16_ETSP_OMZ_AT15313 metaG | ecosystem: Environmental > Aquatic > Marine > Oceanic | place: Pacific Ocean | collected 2015-01-18
CAAGGCGAGGCAGACAATATATTAATATCAGCTGATCGAGCGGCATTCGCGATAGTATATTACAACCAAGCCAATGGCTGGTTATTAACGGAGATTTAAAATGACAAGAAATTATACAAATATAAGATATACAGAAACAGCACAGACAGTCACAGAAAAATTTGTACTATCTAGTGATATAACTGCTGGCTCCATCGTACAATTAGCACAGGATGGAACTATTTCAGGAATTCAACGCATCGTAGCAGAAGATCTTAATACAATGTCTGACCTGTCGACACCAGGTACAAGCAATGTAGCATCATCGATTGATATAGACCCAACAAATAGTAATCGATTCATTCTTGCATATGGCGATGCCCAAGGACCCCAAGAAGGCATAAACTTAGTGATAGGTAATATTGATGAGACTGGCAATGTAACATATGGGACAGTGCAAAAAATAGATAATTACGAAATTAGATATGGTGTCAAAGTAAAGTTTATAAGCAGAGATAAATTTTTAGTAATCAGAGCAAAGGGTGAATCAGCACCGTCCAGTGGATGGAAATGTCGAGTACATTTATGTTCACTGTCAGCCTCCGATGTTATTTCAGTATCTTACACTGAGATCATTGATACGGCTTACTCAGACGGAGTCGAAGAATTAACTATGGAATTAGATAGCACTGACATGAATAAATTCATCACAGTTTATTCTAAACATAACAAAGTATACACGAATCATTATAGTATAGTTGAAAACACAATAAATCTTGTAAGATCGCATTCGTCACTGACCAGCAGTTATGAATCAGATGGTATAAGTGTGGCGTCTAATCCTCATAAAACGGGACAATTTCTGATATACACACACAAATATGACAAGCAACATATAATAGTCACAAGTGCTGACCAGGTAAATGCGCAAGTGAACGTATTGCCCGAAGAATATACGCATGGTGGTGCCAAAGCAGTTATCATGAGTCCGACTGATAACACGGTGATGTACTATGCATATACGTCATATGATCCTACGGACGCGACTGTAATCAGAAAGTGTACTATAAGCGACACGGGACAGTTAAGTAATAATACAGAGATAGCAAGGAATAGTCATTCAATTCAGGGCGGCAACGCAACTAGAGTTGCTATGGCGACAACTAGCAACGATGTATACGTATGGTATTCCAGCATTTTGCGTAAAATAGACAGCGCAGACACAGTGACGTTAATATCATCGGTCTATTTACCAACTAATTACTATTCTGAATGTAATTTGACAATGAGCGCTACTGGGGTAAGCACTATTACATCGGGGGGTGCATTGAAACAAATGCAACTTGGATATGAGGTTCCTGGTGTAGTGTACAACAAACACAAAGTTGTAGGTGTAGCGCAAGTAACTGCATTAGCGGGTGAGACAATAGAGGTTAAATTATCTGGAGGTGTTGATAAATCACAAACATCGTTAATTCCAGGTGAAATATATTACGTCCAAGAAACTGGTGTAATTTCAACAGATAAATTATCAGATTCTAGATTAATAGGAACTGCATTATCGACTACTAATTTGAAATTAGATTTAAATTTAGATTCAGCAGATACTACATACGTTGATGCACAAATTGCAAATATCGATATGTCTACAAAAGCTGATATTACATACGTTGATGCACAAATTGCAAATATCGATATGTCTACAAAAGCTGATATTACATACGTTGATACACAAATTGCATCGAGCATTCCATCATGGGGCGAAGTTACTACTAGCACGACCGTCGCTGCTAATTCCAAGAACCTAGTTGATACATCAGTAGGTGCATTAACTATCACATTGCCAGCAAATCCAACAATGGGCACAGAAATTATGTTCGTTGATGCGTTAGGTCAAGCAGCAACAAATAACATTACTGTAAATGGTAATGGTGAAAAAATTCAAGGTAACGCTGGTAATTTGATTATCAATGTTAACCGAGCAGCCTTCCAGGTTGTATATCATAACTCAGCCACTGGCTGGGCATTCATGGAGGTATAATAAATGTCTGATATTAATTATGATGAAGTAAAATACGCTGGTATTACTAGTTCACAATCAATGACTAGTACACTAGAAACTCAAGTGCCTGAATTAGCAGGCACAGTTGAAACATTTGCATTGGCAACTGATGTCAATGCTGGTGATCTTGTATCAATAAATTCAAACGGAACATTGTATCCAACTATTGGATCAGTTACCACAGCAGGTGTATGGACTAATGATACTGCGGCTTATGTCGCATATAATAAGTATGGAACAAAAAATGAATATGCTGGGTGGCGTAAAGTTTATAATGTACATAATGCGGTGCATTCTGCTGAAGATTATATTGATATATATGATGATACTGGATTACAAGGCACAATTGCTGTTAGTACTTCAAGTAAAGCTATTACACCTACACTGATACAGTTTATGGCAGATAAAAAGATTTTGATGAGAGTCACACATCGCGGTCGTAATAGTGGTAATGAATATGATGCGTTGATGATTTTAGAATATGATGCAGATTATAATATGACACTTTCTGGGCTACAGCATCAAATGCCATTGAATCATGATTATAATTATATAGCAACAAATGGAGACACAATTCTTGCATCTGCTGGGAGCGGTGGTGTGCCATATTGGTGGATAGGATCAGTATCTGGCAATACTATAACAAAGCATGCCACGCCTGCAACAGCAGATGGATGGGGAGGATCGCATGATATAGCACCCATGTGGCATGCGACGTTTGTGCCGCATCCAACAGAAGGTGATAAATTTATTGTTATCGGTAAAGATGTAAATGGGATGCGAATAGTGACCATGATGACAGCAGATATTACTAATAATACATTGCAAACGACACATACATACGCTTATTTTATAACTCCTGGCTCATCTCTGCAACCAGACGGCAACCCAGCGTTACCACAAAGAATTTTCGTAGATCCTAATAACAGTTCAATTATATACATAGGTTGGATCGGCCTCGAAAATAACACTCAAAGTGCAAGAATGACAAGATATAATGTTTCGGGCACTTTTTCGGTAACATTGGATACCACATTCAATGCTGTTATATACGAAAATATTTCATCTGACGCTTGGCAGCAGGGCTTCGGTAATAATGACCAAGACGTATTATTGACTCCAGATGGCACCAAGATTTTTGCAATCGCGCCTGCGTTGGCCGATGACCCAGTTACAGATGTTAATGGTAATCAAGGTAATGCGTTTTTATATAATATCGCAGATGGAACAACAGAAGTAGTTAATTTACCTATTGCTGGCAATTTTAACTATTTGAAAGTTACGGATTTGGGATCAAAATGGCAGTTTAGAGATAGTAACAATAACCATTTACTAACTTTGGTTCCGGGTTCAACAAATGCGGTTGTAACTGCTGATGCAAAAACAAATTTATTTGGTATAGCACATACATCCGGCACAACAGGAAATGAAATTCAAGTTATAGCAGATGGTAGTACATATAAAGGATACACTGGATTAACACCAGGATCAATATATTATATGGACACTGATGGTTCATTGACAACAACTGTCACTGATACAATGGTCGGTAAGGCATATGCTAGTAATAATTTGAAAATGACAATCTCCGATGTAGAAAAGAATACGCATAATATGGATTTCACTTTGGCAGAAGATATTACTGCTGGTAGTGTAGTACAATTGGACGCTTTGGGTCAAATTGAGAATATTGCTATGACAGGAACGCTAAGTGATATTTCATCATCGTATTCTACAATATTTGAATCGATACACGCATCAGGTCTTGATGTCGCATGGTCAAATGATAATTCTACATTTGTTATAACTTATAGAAATGGGGGCACTGGCCAAGGCGAAATTGTTTCTGGAACATTGAGTGATAACATTGTTACGATTGGTTCGACGTATGAATTTGAGAGTGGTTCTGCTTTTTCAAAAGCTAAGATAGAATTCCTATCTGATTCGTCTACTAAGTTCGTAGTGTCGTGGATTTATGATGGTCAGTTACTTAAAGCAGCGGTAGGCACAATAGCAGGCTCAACTATTTCATTCGGAGCTACAGTGCAAGCACCGTACACTAGTAACGCATTTAATATGGTACCTGTGCCAGGAAATGAAAATAAGTTATTACTAGTTTCTAAAGTCATATCGCAGTCTAATTGTGGTAAAATTGGCGAATTGACGGTTGACGGGACAACGGTATCAATTACTACACTGAGTACAATTGTTTCAGAATATTTTGACCTTCCGCAAATTGAGTTTATCAAAGATAGTCTTGATACATTTGTAGTGACTTGTTATACATCTTCTATCAAAACCGCAGTAATTGCCGGAACGTATGTAAACGGTACGGTTACTATGGGAACACCTGCTGTGATATCTACCAATGTAATGTTAGATACTAAAATTATAATGGAAAGTGAATCTCAATTCGCAGTTGTTGCAGGAACTAGAAATTGGTCAGTAACAAATAGTATTTCTATATATCCATGTGTATTATCTGGAACAACGATAACTGTTAATTCATCAACTACATTAGTGAATGATGCACCAGCAGGGGAAGATTTGATTAATTATTACACTGCTGCTGTTGGTAATAATGGATATGGTATATTAGCATACACTAAAATGACTACGTTTGATGCAGAAATGATTCCATTTTCGTTTAATGGAAGTTCTATTACATTAGAAGCACCGATATCTGTAGCTAAGGATAAGTTTAGTCAGTATGCTATCGACATCGATAGCAATAATAGATTTGTAATTGTTGGAGCAGATACTGCATATGATGCAACTACAAAAACTAGTTCTGTTATTCATGGTCAACTAGATGGAATGCTTTCATCCAATCTAGATGCTGATAAGATTGTTGGTGTATTACAAGAAAACGGCGTTACTGGTGATGCTAAGAGTGTTCTAATGATCGGTATGGATAGTTCCCATACTGATTTGACTTCTGGTAGCATTTATTATGTACAAGAAAATGGTTCAATAACTACTTCTTCTGCTAGCCCAGCAATTAAAGTTGGTCTTGCGGTAAGTGACACAACTATCAAACTTAGTTTGTAATAATATTTGCAAGCATAAAAAACCCACCTTACTCAGACTGGGGGTGGCTTTGCAAGTGGGGCTATTGGCTACGATGGCTCTAATTATATTGGCCCTTAAATGGACACAAGTAAATTAGCTTAATTTAGCTCAAGAATACAAAAGCCCCTTAATTGGGGCTTTTTTGTATCTGCTAATTACTATCATATGTTATCTGTTAATTTGGGCTGAAATCAACATAAATAATCATATAAGCGTTTACACTAGTATGCGTTTTGACATATAGGAACATAATAATATGGCACAAAAGAAATTTATAATAGATGCTGGATTTAAAGCAAACGGTGATTCGATTGTCGAAGGCAACTTGAATGTTAATAGTACTCCAACTGAAGGCACCCACGCAGTAACTAAAGCATATGTAGACGACGCAGTAGCAAACGGTGCTCCAAATTGGAGCACCGTTACAACAAATACTACATTGTCTGCTAATACAAAGTATGTTATTGACACTACTAGTTCAGCTATTACTGTTACATTGCCGTCTAGTCCGTCGTTCGGCGACGAAGTTAGAATAATTGACGGCGATGGCAATGCATCGACTAATAATATCACATTAACTAGTAGCGATAATATCCAAGGCGCCGCAGGCAATATATTAATATCAGCTGATCGAGCGGCATTCGCGATAGTATATTACAACCAAGCCAATGGCTGGTTATTAACGGAGATTTAAAATGACAAGAAATTATACAAATATAAGATATACTACTGGTGATTCAGCAAGTACAGTGACAACTCAAATTGCAGACAAGGCTGATATTACATACGTTGATGCACAAATTGCAGACAAGGCTGATACTACATACGTTGATGCACAAATTGCAGACAAGGCTGATACTACATACGTTGATGCACAAATTGCATCGAGCATTCCATCATGGGAAACAGTCACAACTAACACAACATTGGTATCTGGTACAAGATATATTGTTGATACTAGTTCAACATCAGTGCAACTAACGTTGCCAAGTTCGCCTTCTATTGGCGACGAAGTTCGTTTAATAGACGGAACTGGTAATGCAGCGACTAATAATATCATATTAGCATCGACTGCAAATATCCAAGGTGCAACGGACGATTTAACAATTACTACAAATAGAGCCGCATTCGCAGTTGTTTATTTTGACAGCACGAATGGCTGGTTATTAATGGAGATTTAAAAATGACGATTTATAAAGATATAAGATATAGTGATTCGATAAGTACATTGACAGCAGGAGACAATATTTCTGCAGGTGATCCTATAATTGTAAGCAATAGCGGTTTAGCAATACCAGCAAATGTTAAACAGCAATTACCAACAACTCAGACTAATTTGCCTTGGGATATCAATGACTACTATGCTGTTATTAGAGTACATCCTGACGGCGAAAGAGTAGTTGTCGCAGACGATTCAGTTATTTACCTGAAATCAAAAGCACAAGGTGGCATTTCAGATATCAGTATGACAGACTCGACACATACATTCAATATCTCGGAAATTCAATTTGCTAGTTCGACTACATTTATTTGTTTCGGATCTCGTAACGTTACAAATGACAACACGTGGGCAGGCTATGGTGTAATCGCGGTAACGATTGATAATAATAATGTTATGACCGCAGGAAATTGGTGTGTGGTGGATGATTACGCTGCTGAACTAGGAGAGTACACAGAACTAAGCCAGTTTAAAACAATGGCCGTAAATGGAAATAAGATTTTAGTAGGATTTAAAGCTAGACATCCGACTAGTGGTGAGACAGGATTGGGTCTTAAAACTTTTTTATTATCGGGAGCGACTATTACTTATGATACTTGTGCAATAACAACACCCTGGCAAATAGTAGTAGGCCCTGCGCATGATATTAAAAAACACGTTGCAGATGATAAGTTTTTAATGTTGGCACTCGATGGTAATAACATGACTAAACTATTTGTAATTGACACAACTAATGGAATAGTATTGTCAGCGTCGCAGTTTGTTGGCAGTGAGTATAGTGGAGGCGGCCAGTATGAGGTTTTAAGAATAATATTGAATCAATATGATGGATATAAGTTTTCTGTAATTCATCACGCAAAACCAAACAGCAATTCGGCTTTCAGTGAAAACCGAATTGTTAGTAGTCAATATACGATGACAGATAATACAATTGAGTTGACACATAATGGCGATATGATATTATTCCAAAGCACTAATGCACACGAGCCTAATAGTTTGAGTCAGCCGTATGGTGAAAATAATACCGAGGTGATTTTAACAGAAGATGGAAAATTGGTTTACGGTTCTGGCAATGGCGGAACTTCACGAAAGGCAAGGGCTCATGATGGTTCTACTGGTAAGTTATTCATATTCGATTTAACTACCGGTGCTGTGGAAATAATAACTGAGGCAGATCAAATAAGCAATGGGTTTGGTACATCTGATAAATTTCTAAATGATAAGACTTTGATATGTTATGATAGAAATTATGATGCTCCTGAGTTTAAGGCATATTTGTCTCCGGCACATCAATCAATTACATCCAACATGGCAAATGGTGAAATGATTGGTTTCGCAGTAAACAATGCATCGGCATCTGAAATAGTGTCTATTAATTCAACGGGTTCAATGCTAGATGGTTTATCTAACTTATCATTGGGTCAGCAATATTATCTGGATACCAATGGTTCGTTAACTACGACTGAAACAGAGATTGCAGTTGGTAAAGCTATTACAACGTCTTCTATGATTGTTGATATCAACAAGACTACTGTGAGTTCTAGTGGTAGTAGTGGTAGTGGTAGTGGAGTCATAGTTTATGACACACTGAACGATCTACCACTGTCTGATAATTCGGTAGGCGAACAAGCATTTGTAGTAGCCAATAATAGTTTATATATTTATACTACTCAGGGCTGGTTCAATATTGCTGTTGTCAATACAACCCCAGTTATAACACAAGGCCCAGATGCTGCTTATATGTTCGCGACAGACGGAACACCAACAGTTATTACGTTAGTTGCTAACGATCCAGAAGGTATGGCTATTACGTGGAGCCATTCTGTAACATCTGGTACGTTAGGCAATTCTGCTACAGTTTCACAGGCAGATAATGTATTTACGATTACACCGTCTACCAATTCTGCGGATGAAGGTACGTTTGATATAACTTTTACTGCTTCTGATGGCCTTAATTTAGCAGCAGCGACAAGTAGTTTTACTTTAAGTTTCTTTAACGCGTTGGAATCGTTAGTTATGTATGGAACAAATACAGCACCTCATTCTTGGTCAGGACAAGGCAGAGCATATTACATATCTAAGCCGTTGACAATGGATGGATCGATTTCTATACAGCATCCGTCTAATCCAGGATCAGCATATTACGCCATACAGTTTGGTGCTACAAATATAGTTGATCAGAATGATCCAGGGTTTCCTTATGGCAATATATGGTTTGAATATTCTAATGGTTTGGTACATTCACAGCAACCTTGGTTGCAATTGAGTTCTTCTTATCCAACAGTTACGCAGATGGAGTCTAGCGGCTTCGCGACTGCTAACAGTCATGGTAATTTTAATGGGTATACCGGGCTACAATGTGACGTGGTTTGGACTGTTAGCGGAAATACTGTCACTATTACTATAGGTGGCTATTACCCACAAACGCTTGATCTTAATTGTAGATTATATCTATATGTAGCTTCTAGTGGAACATCTGATTCAAGAACGTGTGTTATTAATCAAACAAATCCAGTGTTTGGGTTTGGTAACAACGCGATTGGATTTGATGGTACAGATATAGTAGGACCATAATCTAAAATAGATAATAATCAAATATCTAAACAAAAGCCCCTTAATTGGGGCTTTTTTGTATCTGCTAATTACTATCATATGTTATCTGTTAATTTGGGCTGAAATCAACATAAATAATCATATAAGCGTTTACACTAGTATGCGTTTTTTACGTATAAGGAAACATAATAATATGGCACAAAAGAAATTTATAATAGATGCTGGATTTAAATCAAATGGAGATTCGATAATCGAAGGCAACTTGAATGTTAATAGTACTCCAACTGAAGGCAGCCACGCAGTAACTAAAGCATATGTAGACGACGCAGTAGCTAATGCCTCAGGTGGCTCATCGGGCAATACCGCTGACATTACCGCTACTGGCACACTGCCCAACGGGGCACCTGTTATTCTTAAAGCAGACGGTACGATAGAAGCTGTTGGTGGGATTGTTACATCGTTCGCTGAGAGTATTCCTGCTGGTTCTGAGGTTGTATTTAACGCAGGGGGTGCATGGGCTATGTCAGCAGCCTTTGACCCAAGCACGGCTGGGCAGTTTGTTCTTTGTTATAAGGATCAAGGCAATTCCAATAAAGGTACAGCTATTATAGGTACTGTTTCTGGAACAAGCATTAGCTTTGGCTCTGAATATGTATTTAACTCAGGGGGTAACGACTACATCTCAGCAGCCTTTGACCCGAACACGGCTGGGCAGTTTGTGGTTTGTTATGACCACAGTGGTTATGGTAAAGCTTGTGTCGGCACTATCTCAGGTACAAGCATTAGCTTTGGTTCTGAATCTGTATTTAATTCAGGGGGTACCCAGTACACCTCAGCAACCTTTGACCCTAATGATAGTGGCAAGTTTGTTGTTTGCTATAGGGATACTGGTAATTCCGATAAAGGTACAGCTATTGTCGGTACTATAAGTGGTACTTCAATTGGTTTTGGTTCAGAGGTTGTATTCAACCCATGGGATGCCCAGTCCACCTCAGCATCTTTTGACCCTAATGCTAGCGGTAAGTTTGTTGTTTGTTATGCGGCTGCTAATAATTCCAATTACGGCACAGCGATTGTCGGTACGGTTTCAGGTACGAGTATTAGCTTTAGTCCTGAACATGTATTTAATACAGGGGGTACCAGCTCCATCTCAGTAGCCTTTGACCCTAATAACTCTGGACAGTTTGTGGTTTGTTATGAGGATTTTGGTAATTCCAATTATGGTACAGCTATTGTAGGCACTGTCTCTGGCACAAGCATTAGCTTTGGTTCAGAGGTTGTATTTAATTCAGGGTATACCTACTACATGTCAGCATCCTTTGACCCTAATAACTCTGGACAGTTTGTGGTTTGTTATGTGGATGGTGGTAATTCCAGTTATGGTACAGCTTGTGTAGGTACAGTATCGGGCACTTCAATTAGCTTTGGTTCTGAGGCTGTATTGAGTTCAGGGGCTACTTACGTCTACTCAGTAGCCTTTGACCCTAATGATAGTGGCAAGTTCGTTGTTTGTTATACGGATGCGGGTAATTACAATTACGGCACAGCGATTGTTGGGCAGCTCGATGCGCAAGCAGTTACTACCAATCTTACCTCAGATAATTTCATCGGCTTAGCCACGGACGCATATGCTGACGGTGAGACGGCGACTGTTACATTGCAAGGCGGTGTCTCCAGCAACCAAACAGGACTAACGGCTGGTTCAACCTACTATGTTCAGGGCGATGGCACATTGGCTACAACGCCAATTGTTCCGAATGTCGAGGTTGGCAAAGCCGTCACACCTACTACCTTATTATTGAAGGGGCTATAACTATGACTGTCTATGTTAAGGCATTAAGTCCAACAGCAATATTACTTAAACATCTTTAAGTAGTACAGTAGCTCAAGAATACAAAAGCCCCTTAATTGGGGCTTTTTATTTATATTTAATCCTTGGCCTTTTAAATTCCGTATTTACAATATAACCCTACAGCAAGACTACCCCAGCATAGGACTCCGCCTAATATAATTAGAGCCCATTGTTTTAATTCATTCATTTCTCCAATTACCTCGCTGTTCTCGTACAAAGCTAGTCGACAAAAAAGCCCTAACTTGGAGCGGGTAGAGAGAATCGAACTCTCATCATTGGGTTGGAAACCCAAGGTAATAGCCTTTATACGATACCCGCAATAAGGGGTTTTTGCACAGAACCCTAACTGCTTTGACAGTTTTATCGTTAGCAATGATGGTATGAGCTTGCTACGAATGGGCTGCCTGCCTATGTGGCGGAGAAGGAGGGATTTGAACCCTCGTTACGCTTTCACGTAAGCCGGTTTTCAAGACCGGTGCATTCAACCACTCTGCCACCTCTCCTAAATTATGGCGGGAATGAAGGGACTCGAACCCTCGGCATCCTGCGTGACAGGCAGGTACTCTAACCAACTGAGCTACATCCCCATAATTTATGGTGCGAGAGGGGAGACTTGAACTCCCAATCCTTACGGCGCAAGATTTTAAGTCTTGTGTGTATACCAATTCCACCACACTCGCATAATTTGGCTCCTCGACCTGGACTCGAACCAGGGACCAATAGATTAACAGTCTACGGCTCTACCAACTGAGCTATCGAGGAACAATTTTGGTATTCGGTAGGGGAATCGAACCCCTCTTGCCAGGTTGAAAACCTGAAGTCCTGACCGATAGACGAACCGAACATTTTGTTTTGCTTTTTATTTATCCTTTAGTAAAATAAGGCACACTTAATCAATATCAAACTCTTGATCAATAATTTCTTGTTCAACATCTTCAAATACTAGTGGCACAGGGCCGTTTAAATCGATATGAATTCCCATATCAGCAAAAAGTTGTATGAGTTTTTTATCACTCAATTTCATTACAAAATCAGCAAAAGTGTCTGACATTTATTTTCCTATCTGTAGTTGTGTTGTGTTTTGTTATGCATGTATTATATACTATATAATTTGTCGTGTCAACTCTTTATTTAGTAATAAATGTTTTCATAAATCACGTAAAAACTCCTTTATAGCTTTGTAGTCTCTTTTGCCAACTGTTAGAATATTATTGTGGTTGTCATATGTTTTTCTTTGTTGTATACGATCATTAATCATATTAACAACATACTGTTGATATTCCATGGCATATGTTGGATGGTATGAATCATCAAACTTATCGTAACACCATAGATCTCTAACTGTAAATCCCTTTCCAAAATCTTCAGCTACACGTGCAAGCTTTTTTCCATGCTCGGTATTTTCTCCATCTAGCCATTTGCATTTTAAGTATGCTGGAAACAAACTAGTGGTTTTCATATATCTAACAGCAACTTGTAATGGATCGTCAATTATATTGAGCACCTTTGCATTAGTAAATCTTTCAGTTATTTCATGCGGCATTGCATGCGTACAATATACCAAGTGTTGTGTTTTTAATATTTCAGGGCCGCCCATACGTTCAAACTGTGGATTAAAATATTGCGCGTAGTATTCATCAGCATCTGGAATAAAGTCTTTTATATAGTCATGAGTTGGTGGTAACATTCCCTTGGGTACAAGTCTATCAAAATGACAACGACTTACCTTACGTTGCATAATTGATGTTTCTGTAAAATGTACATTCCAAGGATTAATGCCGTTATTGGTATCACTATACCAATATACATCAGGCAAACATGATATCACTCTTCCTAGTCTGTGTCCACCACCACCCGGTTCAAAACTTACAAAAATAAATTTGTTATCAAATATATCCACTAGGAATCTCCAGTGACAATTTCTCGCATATTTTCAAGGCATCATCAAATAAACATTCATTGATAATTTGTTGTATATTCTCTCCGTCGATAGCAGAGTATAGTTGATCATAATAATCAGTATTACTGACAACATCAAATGTCGTATTATAAATCCACGTCATTAGTTCATCCGTTTCTAACCAAAAATTAGACAGTGTTCTATATTCTACACCATACGGCTTATGTCTAATCGTTCCTGCATGTCCATATAACTCCCGTCTTTCATTGTCTCGGTCGATTAACACAGACACTATGCCAATTTTGATATCCATAAGTTTGCCAATTTTATAATTAGTCTCAAAGTCATTATCTGAATATCCAATATGAATATGTCCGCCGCACGTTCTCAACAATGTACTAGTTCCATCTGGTGGTGCTTTCTTTTCTTTTGTCCAGGTATTCCACTGTCCACCCCATTCCGGAATACCTACAAATCTATGTTCAGTTTCTTGCCAATCTGTGGTATCATCTTCGGAGTACACATGACTTGCTTTGATCACCGGATGCAAATTATGTTGCAATAGAACATCAGTGATCGTTGCATATACAATTTTAATATTATGAACAAATTCATCTAACGAATAAGCTGGATCTATATGAAACTCAGCAGTAACGCCATCTTCCTGAATTGCACCAAAATTCACTTTATGTGGTTTAAATTTTGTTCCTAGTACGTGACTCCTCGCACTAACTATGTGATTGTCGCTATTTGCGACGAACACTTCCATATCAGTTCCAATAGTAATCATTTATGATTATCCATATACGGCATGACGTATTGATTTAGCATGGATTTTGTATCTTTTTTCTCACTGTTATTATACAATAGTGATTCTACACTAATATATATCTCTGGTATCTTATATGCCAATAAATGATTTTTGCAGTGTTCACGAACGTTATCTGTTGTTGCCGTGCCAACATATACACACACTAGTTGTTGCTCCACTTGATCAACTAGACCAGCCGCTGTTCCCATGACACTACATGTCACAACATCCGGCAACTTTTCAATCACAGTTTCTACTTCATTCGGCATTACTTTAATGCCACCCAAATCTATTATGTTTTTATCTCTGCCAATAATACGCAATGTGCCATCATCATTGGTTGTCGCAATGTCACCAGTATTAAACCACTCGGATCCTAGTGTGCCACCACGAAGCAGTATTACATCATTCTCATTAAGTTTGTATTCCATTCCAGGATTAATTATTCCTAGCGAATCTCTATCTATCGTTTCAACTGTCTGATAATCATCAAAGCCAGCACTTCCAGTTTCACTTAGTCCGTATCCTACCCACAAATTGTCCAATTCAAAATAATCAAATACGCGTTTCTTTACATCAACACTAACATAACTACCGCCAATTCGTGCTTCTCTAATTTTATTGTTAATCAAAGTAACATCGCCCGATAAAATGTTATTATACAACAAAGGCGAACCAAACAACAACGTTGGCGAATACTTATTAGCATATTCATTGAATCTGCGCATTGTCAGTGGCATTGCTACAAATTTACAGCCTAATATCATCGATACATAAAAAATTACCATTCCCCACGTTGCATTTAGTGGAATTGTCTGAACAATAACATCGTCAGTATTCATATGCATTTGCATTTGATATCGTTGAAACGCGTTATAATTCATAGATTGACGTGTCATTGGGATGATTCGCGGATTTGAAACAGTTCCGCTTGATATTAATCCTATGAGTTCATTTGAATCACACGCAACATGCAAAAGCGGATCTATATTTTTAGGATCATTAATGTTAACTATCGGAATATGCGTGTTGGGCAACAATTCAATATAATTATCATCTGTAATTATTAAATTAGCATTACTCTTTTCAATGTACATATCAATTTCGGTATGCGTGTACTCTACATCCAGAATGCTCACGCTACACAATTTGCCCAAACTGATCACAGTGCGGTATAATTCAATATCTGATTCAGATAAGAAAATCAATACTCTCATTGTTTTCTTCAAATTCATATTCATTAAATATTCATTATTCAAATCATTATATGAACATTCATCATCCATTGTAACCAATGCTATGTTATTTGAAATGGGAGTCTGAACTGAATTATTATAAATTTCATTATAATCTAACATTTCTTATATTTACTCACATCATATTCTAAATTAATCTCAATCTCTGGCACATCTGTCACTAAGTTATAATCTTCATCTTTTAATAATCTCATTACATTCTCCCATGATAATATAATTCACCATAATCATTTAATGTTACTAGATCACCGGTCGCAAACCAATCGTCATATACACATATATCTCCTATAACGAACAGTTGATCGTCAATGATCTTGATAGTTGTATATATCGTGTCGCCCAACAACGTAGACCCATTTATTGATCTACTCTTATAGTCCTGTACCTTTTCTATACTATCAAATACCGTATTGATAGCACATGGACCTATTTCAGTCATACCCCAATTGACCATGAAAGTGGTGCCTCTAGAAACAAAGGATTCGATGATATTCCAATCAACTGGATCACTTCCGCATGTTATCCAAATGCCACTGAAATCAAATTTGTCAAAACTCTTTGTTTTCATAATCAATCTGGCATGTGTAGGAGTGATATGTGTATGGGTATACTTATGAATTTGATTCATGAAACGAAACGCATTGAATTTTTCAATTGTTACCGATGCGCCAATACTCAATGCTGGCAATGACTGTGCTAATAGCCCGCCAGCATGCGCTAATTTGCATACAGTGTATACTTTACTTTCTTTGGTAAGTTGCTGTGAATCTAATGCAGCCGAATTTGCAGCAATTAGTTTTTCTGGTGATTGAAAAATTTTCTTAGGCGCTGTAGTTGTTCCACTGGTCAATAGTGCAATGCCTTCAGTTAGTATTTTATTGTGATCTATTGTTTGTTGCATGGTTAAATTATACAATATTTGTAGTATTTTGTCAAATACTACAAGGCAAAAGAAAACCCTTAATTCAAGGGTTTTTATAATTGGTGGAGAATAGCGGGATCGAACCGCTGACCTCCTACGTGCAAGGCAGGCGCTCTCCCAGCTGAGCTAATTCCCCATTGTCTGTATTTATTCGAACTCTCACATCTTGCGGCACTGGAACCTAAATCCAGCGTGTCTACCAATTTCACCACGTCCGCTCTATACTGTAACCATATTTAGAATGCCATGCACCTTGAAAACAATGACGCATTTCATGCCCTAATATTTCATGTGTAGTTTCTTTATTAGTATATATAATACATTCATAATTATTATACACCGCGCAACCCATTATTACCATGCCTTCTGGTACTGGCCTAGCACCTTGCGCCAAACATTCTTTGTTAACATCATCTACTACTACCCAACTTACTGATCTTGGATATTCTGATGAGTCTGCGACGAATGTAGATTCTTCGGCATATACCCTAGCTGCAAAGGATATTAAAGATACTATCAGTAATAACATTAAACTAATTAAAACATTCTTTAATAACTGTTTCATATCATATTCACTGTGTTAATATAAAAATGGTGCCGCCACGAGGATTCGAACTCCGGACCTACGCATTACAAGTGCGTTGCTCTACCAACTGAGCTATAGCGGCTTAATTTTTTTTAATTTAATTGCGTGTGAGTTAAACTCTATGTTATTTATGCCTAACTTTTTATTGTATAATATACCCAAATAAAAATAGATTTTAATAACGATGTGATTGATTAGTCAGCTTCCAATTTTCACCAACTTGCACATTAAGATTTGACACATAGTCAACATAAAGTCGACCAGCAAATTCAACAATTAATCTAAGTCTTGTTTCAGTATAAGTATTATGACACCGTTCAACTTTAACATATCCCATATCACGTACATATTCAGTAACCCATTTGCAAGAGCGAACAGCTGATGACGGAAGTTGCTCTACAGCAACAACTTCACCCCATGCACCTACTGCATTATTTACTATTTGGACCTTACGACATTTAACTTCTTCACGGTAACCAATAATTCGACGCTCAGTGACTAATCTTTCTTTCTTTGCTTTATCAGCGCCAATAACGCCGCCAATAACTGCACCTGCACCAGCAGCATTATCATCACCGCCTATATTTTTACCAATAATACCGCCAATGATCATGCCTAATAATGCATTAGCACCTGCATTACCTTTCTTAACAACGGTTACAGTTTCATATACTGGTACTTGTTCGGTTTCACATACTTGCTGATATGTCGCTGCCATAACTGTAGACGGCAAAAATAACATAATAGCTAGTAAAATTTTAGTAATATTCATTGTAGTCACTCCATTTATTCAAGTTCTGGAAACATTCTCTTAACATAGTTCCTAATAATTACATTTGTGACATCAGAAACTTCATTAGCTTTTGCTCGTGGATATTCAACACCATGTGCATAAATCTCATCTTTAGCAACTCGAAGCAATTGTCGCTTATTAAGCGTTTGTACTTGATCTTCTGATATTTGCTCTGATGCAATGGCGCATAAAATATAATCACCCAAATCATTAAATGCCATTGGAATTTCTATTTTGGCATTAATACGTTTAATACCATCGTCATATAGTGTTGCTCTCATTATTTCACCAATTTCTTTTGTATTGTTGTATAAAGTATAGTACTATATTACACGGTAAAACCATAAATGTCAAGTAAAAAGTATTACTTTTTTAAAACAATCTAACTTTATTCATTTGCAAATACATCATCGCTTGCGCTGGTTATAGTTGCTATATAAACTCCTGCTGAACCAACAGAGTCATTTAATCGTGCTACTGGCTGCGGATCGCCAATGACATTTGCGCTGGCAGAACTGATATAATCAGTATGCCCGCAATCAGTTAATACTTCATCATGTAATCTGGCACAAGGACGGCCGTTTACAACAATTGAACCACTAGCTGCAACAATCTTACCACCAGTACTTATAGGCGTTAAATGTGAAGAATGATAACATGTTCCGTATGTTGTATCGTTAAGTCGTGCTACTCCTCGCGCCATCACATTCTCCTACGAAACCGTTTGGATGCTAGTTGTTGATTGCAAATATGCTGATGCTGCATCTGTATCAGTTTTAACAATACAAATAACATTTGCTAATTTAATTGGAATTTTTGTCTCAGCGTCAACTGTAAACATAAATGGGGCAAAGGCTGCTCCATTTTGTCCTGCGATTAACATCAATGGCTTGCGTACTATTACTTCTGTGGCAGTTTCATTTTCTAAATGAGCTACCATTTCTTCGCCTGATGTTAATTTAATACTTACTGTTTCACCTACTTTGTAAGGGGTGCTAATAATCATAATGTAAATCCTGTTCCGTTAAAATTTGTGGTTTCAATATAAGTCGCAAGTTGATCATAACCACCAATTACATTACCATTAATTAAAATTTGCGGGAATGTACGGGCGGTTGGAGCAACTTCCAACAATTCTTCTCTAGAAAAATCAACGTCTAACTTCATTTCTTGATAGTTAATGTTCATCATTTCTAATAATGCTGTTGCCTTTACACAATAAGGGCAATTAGGCTTGCTGTATATAACAATATTCGTCATAGGCTAAATCCTTTAAATGTATCCTCTTGGATATCTTGTTTAACACCTCCAACAATATAACTAGTAATTTCTGTTTCTTGTGGTGCTACTTGTACCTCTGCCCCACTGATCCATTTCTGAGTCCAGGGTAGCGGATTTGCTTGTGGTACAACATATGGACATTTTAAACTAACTGCTTGCATACGCTTACAACAAATCCATTCAATATAGTCATGCAGCAATTTTGCATTCAAACCAATCATTGATCCATCTTTAAACAAGTAATCAGCCCATGCTTTTTCTTGTTCAACAGCTCCTACAAACATTTGAATACATTCTTCTTCTGTTTCTTTCACAATTTTTTTATAATCTGGATCATCTTTTGGTAAAATCTTTATAAGTGATTGTGTAAATGCCAAATGCAAATTCTCATCACGTGCAATTAGTTTAATAATTTTCGCGTTGCCTTCCATCTTTTTCAATTCAGCAAATGCCCATGAGCATGCAAATGACACATAGAAACGAACACCCTCAAGAATGTTAACACTCATAAGTGCTTTATATAATGCCTTTTTAATTTCATATAAATCAACTTCAACTTTTTCACCATTGACTATATGTGTGCCTTTGCCAAGTAACTTATACTTCAACGCAAGATCAATAAGCTCGTCATAGTTTCTACTAATATCATCTGCGCAATCTAAAATTTCACCAATGTCCATCATTTCATCAAACACTATACTTGGATTAGCATATACATTACGGATAAGATGAGTATAGCTACGTGAATGGATTGTTTCATTAAACGTCCATGTTGTAGTCCATGCTTCTAATTCTGGAATACTAATAAGTGGTCCAAAGGCTTCACTAGGTGCTCGGCCTTGAACACTGTCTAACAATATTTGTCGTTTTAAGTTTGACGTGAATATATGTTGTTCGTGTGCTGTAAGATTTTTAAAATCGCTAATATCTTTAGTTACATCAACCTCTTCAGGTCGCCAAAAGAAACCCAATTGTTTATCTGTTAGCTTATCAAACTGTTTATATTTTAATAAATCATAACGCTGGATAGTCACACCACCGCTTGGGTCTAAAAAAGCTAATGCTTTTGTATGGTCTTGTTTATTTTTTGCGTTAAAAACTGTCATTTTTTCCTTTCACCTTTTTAGTTTCTATAGAATTGTATATATTAGATAACACAACTTTCACAATCTTCATCGGTCATTGGTTCTTCATTTAATTTAGTTACATCAAGTTCACCTTGTCCGTCGTAGGTATTAAAATAATACAATTGCTTACCACCATATTTGTAGAACATTACAAGATGTTGTAACATTGTACTCATTGGTATCTTTTCATCTTCAAAAAATTGTGGATTATAACTAGTATTAACACTAATTCCTTGATCAATGTATTTTTGTAATACTGCTACAATTTTTAAATATCCTTCTGGTGACTTTTGATCCCACAATAAATCATATTTCTTCTTTAGATTATGAATGCCAGGCACAACTTGTTTCAATACGCCATGCTTTGATTGTTTAATGCTAACATATGAACGTGGTGGTTCAATTCCGTTTGTACTATTACTAATTTGTGCTGAAGTTTCTGCGGGCATAAGTGCCATTAGTGTACTATTACGAATTCCTGTTTGTTTAAGTTGGGTACGGAGGCTTTCCCAATCTTGTCTTTCTTTGTGTGGTACTAGCTCATCTACATCCTTTTTATAAGTCATATTAGGAGTAATACCATAACCATATTTTGTTTCTGTATTGCCTGCAATTGTGCCTTTTTCTTCTGCCAAGTCAGCACTTGCTTTAATTAAGTAATAACTCCAAGCTTCTGCATATTGATCAATTAACTCTAAATTGGGCGCTTGATAAGTTGAATCATTTTTAGCCATCCAATAAGCAAAGTTAATAATACCAATACCCAATGGGCGGCGTTTTTCTGTACTTAACTGTGCTGCAATTACTGGATAACTTTGGTAATCAAGAAGCTCATCTAATGCACGAACTGCAATCCTGCATACACGTTCGAAATCTTCTGGTGTTTTAATATTGCCCCAATTAATAGCTGCTAATGTACAAAGACTAATTTCTCCACTGTCATCAAAAATACTATTGAGTGGCTTTGTAGGTAAATCAATTTCTTGACACAAGTTACTTTGGTGGATAGGAGCAACATTCTCTACAAACGCACTATGTGTATTTGCATGATCTACATTTTGTAAATATACTCGCCCAGTGTTTTTTCGTTCTTCCATAAAGCTACTAAACAATGAAATGGCGGTTACTGTCTTTTTGCGCAACCGTGTATTACGCTCAGCTGTTTCATATAATTCTTTAAATTTTTCTTGATCTTCAAAAAATGCATCATACAATCCAGGTATATCACTAGGCGAAAACAATGTAATATTACCGCCACTTAACAACCGCTCGTACATTAACTTATTGAATTGTACACTGTAGTCTAAATGACGGACACGATTATCGTCTGTACCTTTATTATTTTTCAATACTAGCAAATCTTCTACTTCATAATGCCAAATAGGATAATGCAATGTTGCTGCCCCGCCGCGTACTCCGCCTTGGGAGCATGACTTTACTGAACTTTGGAACATCTTATAGAAAGGAATAACACCAGTATGACTAGTGTCGCCATTGCGTACTGGTGAACCAATAGCACGGATGCTACCAGCGCCAATACCAATTCCAGCTTTTTGACTTACATATTTTACTATGGCGCTTGATGTTGCATTAATACTATCCAAACTGTCACCGGTTTCAATCAATACACAGCTACTAAATTGTCGTTGTGTGCTTCTAACACCTGACATGATTGGCGTTGGTAAACTAATGTCAAAATTACTAATTGCATCATAAAATTCTTTTACATACCGCAAACGTGTTTCAACTGGATAATTCTGGAATAGGGTTGCGGCAATCATGACATATGCAATTTGCGGTGTTTCATATATCCAGCCTTTAACTCGATTTTGAATTAAATACTTACCACGAAATTGTTCCATACCAACATATGCGATATTATCATCACGGTCATGCTTAATAAAATTGTTTATTTTATTAATTTCGTCACTATTATAGGCAGAAAAAAAGTTTTCATCATAGTACCCTAAATTAACATTGGTGCGGGCGATTTGCTCAAGGTGTGGCGGATTAATACTATTATATATATTTTTACGTAGATGATAATTAATTAAGCGGCCAGCTACCCATTGATAATTTGGCGTTTCTTCAGTAATAAGATCTGCCGCTGCTTTAATTAATGTTTCTTGAATTTCATCTGTTCTAATCCCATCATAGAATTGAATATGAGATTTTATTTCTATTTCACTGGGGCTGACACCAGTGATGTCATCACAAGCGAAAAAAACAACTTTATGCATTTTTTCTAAATCCAATGGTTCCCGTGAACCATCTCGCTTCTGAACTGTTATTTCTTTTATCATTATATCTCCTGTTTATGTTAATAAAATTATCAAATCAAATCTGAGCTTTCCCATTGATTAACAATAGAACAGTGTGATATGGTTGTATTGTCAATAACTTCATTATAAGTATAGTTTAAAACATGCTCGTCGTCAACTAAAATTATTAATTTAATTTCATTTTGTTCATTATCTTGAATAAGCTGCAATGTACATGGCCAGTCGATTAACTGTAATGTATAACACATACCAAGTGCAATTGCATTTTCATCTAATTCACCTTTATGAATCAGATCCCATGGATTAGGCCATGTAGAATCATCATATACATCGATAGCTCTAGTTGAAATTGGCGCAAGCTTCCACCAATCAGCAACTAATTTAAGAACTTTAATATCGTCATCAATTTCAAGTATTTCATTGCGAAATACTCGCCATTCTTTCAATCGTTGGTCAGATGACATTTGCCACACATTCATATTTACACCTATGTATAATCAGCTGTAGAAAAGTTTTCTTCAATCCATGTCAGTTGTGCTGGATCAGTATCAGTTGTTGTATAATTTAAAATAAATATACCAGTTGCCATTGTCCCATTAAATACGTAATCTAAACCAGTACCCAACACATTACTTGTATAATTATCGTTGATTTGGAAAGTATTATCACTTTCATTAAGCGCAATATTTAATACACCCTTTCGACGACCGTTGCCTGTTCCAGCTACAATAGTATAGCGGATACTTACATCACTATATCTACTACTATCAATAGTAATATTTGGCAAGTTTTGCGTTGTTGCTGGTGCAAGCAATGCTATATCACGCGGGTTATCAATTACCCCCTCGGGTGGAGATTTTATCATCAGTTCAGAACTGTGTGTAAACACAATATTATCAGTACCAGTAGGTGGTGCTGATGTAAATGTAACACTCATATTGTCTACAGTGAAATCAACATTTAAGGTCTTTGGATTACCATCAACCGTAATGGTATATTGGGCTTCGCCGACATTGTCTAAATCTATATTAAAATTAAATGTAACTTCTGCATTGTCTCCACTTCGTGTTACTGGTTTGTCACCAATGAACACGCGTCTTTGATCTGATGCATGTGCCAGCTCGCTTTCATTTAATTCTGGGAGATCTAAATAATCTCCCTTTCGTATCAGTATTGTTGCTTCTGTCATAATAGTTTACCGTCCGTTTTCTATAAGTGTATTTATGCCGTGAGCTCATAAAATTGGGCAACTCTAAGTGCCCATTGCTCAGCCCATTGAGGAAATTCTTTTTCATTTACCTCAAATAGTTGCCATTGGCAATCACGGCTACACATAAAGATAGCAATATTTTTAATATCAGTATCATATAATTCATTGTGCGCTAGTGCATATGCTGCGCCTTGCATGAAATAATCATTGATCCATTCACGCTTCTTAGGTTTGTTTGTTTGTTTAAAGTCCATAATGCATGGATTACCTTTCCATACACCAATTAAATCAGCGGTACCTGCATATAAATTTGGCGCACACAGATTAATTTCACTTCCCCATACTTCGTCAAGATCAGGCTCGATATTTTTAATTACAGTATTAGCCATAAGTCTACTTTGTGGACTAGCTTTGCCTTCATATACTTTGTTTAATACCCAATATTCAAGTATACTGTGCATATACGTTCCGGTATCCGCTGCCTCTGTAGTAATGCGGGTAGCTTCTTTTGTGCCAACACGCTTTCGCCAGGCATTTAATGCGTCGCGGCTTGCTTGGGGTTTTGTTTTATCAAGTATAGTTGTAACACTGGGGACAGGATCGCCCCACGGATTATTATATAAACGGCTACCGTTTACACTTTTACGTGATAATGTTTGATATTCATAGGGGGATGTAATGTTAGTCATACTGTCATTTTACAGTATAATGATGACAAAGTCAATCATTTTTACCAATATATGTACCAATCAAAGGTTTTAAGACTGGTTGTATTTTGACGTCGTTGAATTTTAAATCCAAGATTTTCAAAATAACGAATAACTTCATCCATTTGGGTTTGTTTGGCACGATCCGTTAATGTGCCTTGCCAAACTTGATAGTACAAGTTAGAATCTGGTGCTGGTGCATTTGCAGATATTGGAACTAAACCAAGAGCAGCATTTGCTGTACCTGCACCAATTTCATATACCCAATTATTTTGTGGTAACACGATAGTTAATATAAGGTATCCGCTGTCTTTGCTGGCAGTTACACCTGCAACCGCTGCATCATTAATATCTGCAACTACTGCATTTAAGTTTGTACCAGATGTACCAAGTGTAATAGTTGAACCCATAATAATAACTGTATCACCTGGTGCAACTATTGGATTTTGGGCAATGCCTTGCTTAACTACTGTAGGTGTAGCATCTGTCATTGTTGATTTGTCACTAACCGTGACTTCGTACAAGCCGCTTCCGCTAGCTGTGATTATTTCATTCATTACGTTATACGATTCAGTATAAATTAATAAGTCTTGATTACTTTTTGCTCTGGCTTGTGATGCGTTTAATCCTACAATCATTTTCTCAACTCTTTTTTAACTTGCTTACGAGCAAGTTTTGCTACCTTTTTTTCGTCCTTTTTAGGATCCACTTTTTTGTATTGATTTTGACTTGAGTCGCTATCGGTATTAAAAAATACCACGCCATCTTTGATATTTCTAACTATTGCGAGGTTGTCTAAAATATCAAATAAGGCGTGTTCATCAATATCAATTCCTTGATGCTTGAGATTATCTATTATCATATTGAAGTTTACACTATCTATTCCTTCACCCGCCATAATTGACATAATGTCTAAAACAGCATCATTGATATGGTTTTGATCTTCTACAATAGAAGATAATATGATATCATTAATTCTCATTATTTTTTAAGATGAGCAAACGCTTGCTTCAGGATAGTTGTACTTACTTTTCCTTCCGACTGCGCTTCTTTTACGATGCGCATTGCTGCAAGGTATGCATCTTCCTTCATCTCTCTACCAGTATCATCAAATGAACTATCAGCTGCGTCAGCACCTTCAAAATCATCTGCTTCTGGTTCTTCATCTCCAACATCTACATCCATGTCTAGATCCGGAGTTGTATCAATACCCATGTCCATGTCATCCATATCTGAAGGTATTTCTTGGCCTTGTGCTGCTAATACTGCATTGCTTACACCTTCATTGGCTGCTTTAACTGCGTCTAAAGCTCCGCCAATGGCAGCTTCAGCAGCAACATTAAATGCTTCTGCTTCTGCGGTACCAACTTCTTCTTTCATAGCATTTGTAATACTCATTAAATCTTCAACTTGCATACTTGCTAAATTTTCTGCCATTTTTTGTAGATCGTCTGCCATTTGCTTTGCTGCTAATAGCACTTCTGCTTGATCTAAGTCTGCTGATTCTGATACTTTCACTGTTTCTTCCTGTGTATGATAATTAGTTGCGTTAATGACGGCATGTTTTAAGCCTTCATTTATTAGTAGCAATTTTTGATAACTTTTAGTTGTTTGCTCACATCCACTTTCACGCAATTTATTAATTCGTGAATCCGTTGCGGCTTGCATTTTTATTAACTTTTCTTTTGAAGCATTGAAGTCAATGTCGACCCCGAATGTTTCAGTTAATGCCGTTTGCACTTTGGCAAGTGTATTTTCTTGTAAATCATGTAAAATCATTTGGTAAACCTCGCTATTTGTTGTATATAGTATTTATACAAAAAGCTGGTTTTATAATAGTTTCTTGATCTGGCTCTTCAATGAACGCATTTTTCCTACTGCTACACTATGTTTTGCCATATAAACGTCTTGCTTGGCTGATTCATTGATTGCTTTTGCACGTTGTTTATACCTTGCTGCTTCGTCAAATTTAGTACAGTAAAGAGTATCAAGTTCAATAATACGATCTAATTTAGTAGAACTAATTTTATTTTCACGTAATTTTAATTTAATAATAGCCATTGCACTTTCAAATAATGCTAAACTTGATACAATTGGCTTATCATTTTCTGTTATTGTATAATATGTTTTTTTAAAACCATATACGTTTTGTTTTTCAAGAACTATATTTAAGCTGCCACCAATACCAACAGTTGTATTGTGTGTACTATCGTTTAATTTAACGTCTTCGTTAATAACTAATTTAGATGCAGAATCATTTGTTGCATTTTGCAGTTTAGCTAAAATATCATACATTTCTTGAGCACTTTCACTAACTACTACATTACCCTGGGCACGTTCTTCTCTAATGTGTTCAGCATTAGCTTGTGCATTTTGCATTTTTGCTAGGATTTCTTCCATAGCCTTTACTTCTGGATTGCTCATTGGATACTCCCTCTGATTCTACTAAAATATGTCTTACCTTCACGGGTAAGGCGTTTAACAACACCCTTGCTTGTTAAATGTTGTGCCAAATGAACTTCGCGCTCAGTTAAGTCAGACTTGCATTTTTCTTCATACAAACTTTCCCACATTGCATGTTCACGATTTGATAATATTACACTAATGCCGCCTGGAGCTTCTACTAATTTCATTTCATTATTTTCCTTTGGCTAACTTACCTATTAAATCTTTCAAACGATTAATTTCATTTGAATTCGCATGTGCTGATGATGAATTTGCATTTCTTTGCTGATCATCCGGATCTTTAACTGTTGTAGTACCAGTTGGAGCTTTTTTGCTTCCTGCGGTTACACGTTTACTGCCGCCTGCACGAGTTACGCTTGCTATCTTTGCTTGTCTATTTGCTTGGTTAGCTGATACTGCTTGTTTTCTAACAGTGGCGCGGCTTGCTGATGGTGTCGTAGCCGTACCGTATCCTGATTCCGCTGTTAAATCTGTTGACTCCACAGCAACAGACAAATCAATAATACGACTAAACTCATTATCATTAGATCTTTTTAACGCTGTCACTAGTTCTAATGTTTGGCCTAGTGACAATTCTTTAAGCTGCCTGCTTACTTCTTCGATAGACAGTTCTACGCCAAATTGCATATGTGCATATTCTATTACACTGTCAATTATTGAATCGCCTTGAATTTTCATAATAAAGGTTTCCTTATACTTTTATGTATTTATACAAAAGCCTGGCAATTTCATCCCAATGACTACAATCACAACTGCTATTATCCCAGTTAAAATTTATTAATAGATTTTGTGTTAACTCCCAGTTTTCAACACCTAGTATGCCTATTTTTTATACGGGAGTTGCAATTTATCAGCTAATAACTTACACCACGGGTCATTTTCATCCTGGAATTCACTTTGGCCGTGGTTCATTGGCCAGCAGTATAACTAGTACCTATAAACAGTATTTACGGATTCATTTAACGACGGGATTTGTTCAGCCTGGCTGCGATTTTACTTGCTGCACTTGTTTTCTTTGTGCGTTGGGCTTTCTTTAACATACGAGCGCCTTTTGATGCTTTTGTACGTTTCATAATAAAACGTTTTTTTAGATCGATTGGTGCTGCACATTGCTGTGGACTAGCTACAACTCGACCTTTTCGTTTCCCTACAGTACAACGAAACTTTTTTGCTACTGAATTTCCTCGTTTAGCAAAGACAACTTTAGCTTCTGTTATAACTGTATTATATGCTTCGTTCAAAAACTTCATTTATTATTATACTCCTAATGTGTCAATAATGGTGTAACATTATTTAAATTTAAAAGCAATAAAACAATAGTCGATAGCAAACCTGCTATAACTGTGGCTGCTGCACCAATAATTAATTTTGATCCAGACGCCTTGTCTGTTGCTTGTCTTTCAGTTAACTTTTGCATTGAATCAGCAATGCTGTCAACTTTATTTTCTAGTCGATTAAATTTTTCTTCTAACACGCGATACCTCTCTGCACATAAATCTACATGTGCTTCAAGATTTTCACGCTCTAGTCTTGACTGTTGCATTACCATTTTGTATTTTCACCCCAAGTCTCTTAAAGAGCTGATTTTCATTTTTACACTAGCACTCTGCACTAGTTATTAGTATTTATCAGGCCAGGGTATAAAAGTTATATATGTATTTATCCCCGCACCATTGGTAACAAAACACGCTGGTTCAATGCTAACTGTTTCAGTCAATCCAGTAATTACTGGTGTTCCATTTAAATCTAAGTTTAGATAATGTACGTTATCGCCATCTTTTGTCCATGCATCATCTGTTTCACAAGAGAATTTCATAGTCCATACCTTTTTATCGTTCCAGTCTGATATTTCTGTATTACTATCCTCTATTACTGTTATGTGCATAGGTTGCGTTCGCATTCCCAAAATTTGCATTATACTATTTAAATTTTGCATTTGTTGATACGGAATGGTATTACCTTTAGGATTTACCATTTTTGTATTTGTTATATCTATCAATGTATGTATTTCATAATATTGTGATTGCACAATTACACTTCCAGGTTTTTACCAATAATGTAACCTGCTGCAAACGAACCAACTTTACGTGCCACAGACTTAGCAATTGTTGCTTTTTTGCTTTGTGTGAGTGCTAGATTATTATCTTTTGCAAATTTTGAGTATAACGGCATCATATCACTTTTCCATGCATTTGTACGGTAATATTTAAATAAGTGATCTCCAGCTAACTGACGCTGGGCTGTACTTAGCTTAGTCCAATCCTGTGCAAGTCTGCGAGTTGCACGTAATTTAGGATCACTAATTTTTAAATCACGTTCTAGTTTCATAAAAAATGGTGCTGCATCATGGCTTGATACTTTGCCTGATTTAATTTTATTTAAAAATCTTTTAATCTGTGTATCATTGATATTGATTTTATTTAATAACATGGCATCACGTGCGTCACCTGCAAAATAACTAGGGTTCTTTAAACTGTGAATTGTCTGGAATAAATCAGTACCGCTTGGGCTTGGTCTACCAAAGCCACCCATTTGTGTAGTTTTTTGTGCATATGCTTTTGCAACTGGACCATAATTATAATCCTGACTTAAAACAAATAGGCTTAATAAATTTGCAAACAAATGATTTGATAATTGCTCCACACCTTCTGATTGAATTTGGTTACGAGTTTTAAACATTCTAGCTTCGCCAAGTGACTGAATAAAGCTAAGATCTTTATCGTTTTCATCGTTTAATAAATCCATTGTTGCATCTAAACGCTGCTGTTCTTCGTTATCGTCGCTCATTTAATTATTCCTCGCAAAATTAGCTGCGGTGAACCCAGCTCGATTTACTAATTTGACATCTCTGCCTACTACATAACCCTCGCCACCTTGTTCTCCATTGGTGTGGGCTTCAATATCAGCTGGTTGACTATCTAATAGTTTAATAATTTGATTTTTAACTGTCATTGCTTTTGCAATAAACTGGAACAATGCATCAAAGCCTTGATTATGTTGTTTAATCCAATCAACTACTTTTTCTTTCATTTTATTACTGGCTTTTGAATTCGATAACCAATCCATAAAATGTTGACTATTGCCTAGTGATCCAAGACTATTTGTTTTTACTGCTGAATTAACGTATGTATAAAGCATGTCTTGGAATGACTTCATTTTTAGTTCCGGCGGCGGACTAACCAATGTGTCGATATCATTGCCATATTTGGCAACAATTGCCTCTAGCTCATTAATACCATCTACATCAATCTCTGGGGCAGTTGTAACAACTGCTGGTGGCATTACTAATAATTCACCTGTGGTAAATTTTGTTGCATCAACTGCACTTATATTTCCATCCATATCAATATAAGCATGTAACACTACACCAATTTTACTATTGGCAACTCTTTTACCAATGTCACTTAGTGGATCAACTGTATATAATGTTGTATTAGGTTGAAAAACTAAACGATTATTTTTAATTGATGGTGTTTCAGTATACAATAAGTCACCATGTACATATCCACGAAAATCTGCTGGTGTTGATGATTCAAATGCTGGCCATAATGATGCCATACGTGCTGCAAATTCTGCTCTGCTTGCTTCAGTGCCTGGGCGGCTTTTACGACTCATAAACATTTTTTCTAATGCTTCTGGACTTGTAACTCGACCATCATATCCTTTTGCACCAAAGCCACTTTTATCAGTAAGTACAAACTCTCCCTGATCGTTTCTTCCATATATAATTGCTGGTGACCCGTCCCATTTAATAGTTGTGTCACCAGGACTATGTTCTAAACTCTTTAATGATGCAATAGCTTTTTTTCCGCCGTTGCTTCCATCCCATATAGCCAAATCTTCAAGATGTTGGATACGGGCTCCTTCGCTTAATTTTTTTGGATCAACAGTAAACAACGATTTTTGTACAATTCTTCGCTTACGTGAATCACGATTGTATCTCTTTTTTGTTCCGACTATATCTTTAATTTTCACTTTTTCGTTCTCAGCTTTTTAATTCCACGCATAAAACGATCATGATCTCGATTTTTAATACTTAACATAATACGCTTGTTAAGATCAGCCGCTGTTTCATCATCACATGTTGCATCAATCATCTCTAATAGATTGATAATACCGTGAATAGCATTCATTCCGCGGCTTTCCAATAATTGGTTATTGTCCTTTACTGGTGAAATCTCATTAATTTCTTCTAGTAAAGATTTTATTCGTTTCTTCATGTCAATGACTCCATATGCACTATATAGTAGTATTTAGCAATAATATTATTTTTAATCTTGTTTCTTTAAGATGTTACGGAGTTTATCAGTATTGTCGATTGCTCGATCAGCTACTGCGTTTTCTGCTAAATTATTGGCAGATTGCTTGAGTGTTGACTTCTTTTTAATTTTATCATAAATGCTACTAACTTGTGTTACTTCTTCAGCATCTTCTGGTAAGTCAGTAATGCGCAGGCCGGCTGTATCGAATGCCAAGTCAACTTTACTTCCTACACCAGCACTACTACGTGTTTTCATAAATTGAATTTGATAGCGGCCACGTTCGCGCATTGCTGTACTTGTAAAAATACCAATTACATTATCAGCAGTTTGAATTTTAGATATACCACCAGCAATATGAGAATGATCAAATTCTACTTCCTCTACTGCTGCTCGGTTTAACTGCGATGCTGTTGCAAACAAGAACTGGTGCTCAACTGCAAAGTTACGTAATTCTTCACTAACAAACTTATCTTTAATAAACAAGTCAGACGCAGATACTTTTGTTTGTGCTGGTGACATCAAATCCAAATAATCAACACATAATGCATCTACTTTAATATTGTACTTCACTTCATATTCTTTAATATAACTATTCAATTGATTTACTGTAATACCATTCGGTAACTGTACTACTTGAAAACTGCCTGCTGACTTGCCTTGAATTCGAACTTTTAAATCAACATCATCTACATTTTTAAATACTTCTGTTGTGTTCATTCCAGTAAGCATGCCATCTAATCGCATACTACATAGTTCTTCACTAAGCTCTAAACTAATATATAATACGTTGTGTCCGGCTAAACTCCAATTCAGAGCTAAGTTTTGTAAAAATAAACTTTTACCACCACCAGATGGTGCAGCAAATATGTTTAATTCGCCTCTATTAAAACCGCCATATAGTTTCTTATCTATTTCTTTCCAACCAGTACTAGTTGCACCACGAGCGTCACGAATTCGCTGAATACGTTCAGCTGGACTTTCCCAATAGTTAGTACCCATGTGTTTAGCAAGTCCAATTTGAACTGCATCTTTAATTATTTTTTCTACTGCGCCAAACTCACCGTTTTCTAGCAAGTCAGCTGATTTTAAAATCGCACCTTCTAATGCTTTATGCTTACAAAATGTTTCAAACTCATCAATGAACCATTCTCGATGCCGTTCATCAATTGGGTTGTCACCTAAGCCTTTAAGCTCTATACCACTTGTCGCTAATATTTGTTGATCAGTTGGCAATGCTGCATACTCATTTGCATAATCTTGAATAAATGCAACTGTTTTCCGCAATGTACGATCAAAATATGCAGGATCAAGAATACCATTTACTCGAACAAATAAATCATTATCATGCGCTAAAAATTCTACAAATAATGTTTGTAGTTCTTGTGTATATTCTTTTATGTCAGTCATATTTCTTTTTAATTCCTGTGCGTTGTATATTATACGTTAATGTCTATTATAAATTATTTCATTTACAATATGCCTTTGTTAACACTTTTATTTTAGTTGGATTTGTTTCTGTGCTATCCAAAATACTAGATATTGTAAACAATCTGCCATATTTAACTTGTGCATCTGTTGCATCTTTACAGTTATCCCATTCTGGAAATGCTACATTCCATCCATATTCTAATGCTGTATGTACTGCGTTGGCTCCTGCTTTGTCTGCATCAGGTAATAATACTATTTTAGCATTTAAGCTATCAATAATATTTGCTTGTTCAACATTAATATTATTACTACCAATAGCAACACCATCAGTAACAATTGCATCTAATATACCCTCAGTTACAATAATAGTTTTCTTTCCAACCTGTCTATCTAATCCATAGACAAAATTCTTTGGCGGTTGTTGATTAAAATATTTAGGCATTTTATCAGGCGGATTACCAATCCAACGAGCTGTATAGCCAACAGACTTTTGCTTATGTATAAAAGGAATAATAAAACGACTATGCATACGAGCAGGTGTTCGACTAGTCGTATACATAAATCTTGTATCATTGATATCAAAACCACGATCAGATAGATAAGTTGCTGCTTCAATGAAGTTACCATCCGGCTCATTATAATCACATAATGACATGGCGCCTTGTGGTAATTCAAGTTCTGGCCAATTAATAATAACAGGTGCTTCACGTTTTTGTTTTTTAGTGAGCAAGGCGGCCATTTCATCTTCACGCATAAGCTCAAGTTGCAAACGCTGAACATCACTTTCATCAGCGCCCAATTGTGTCATTAATTTTTTAAGTCGATAACTTAACCGTTTACCTGGTGACCACCCAGTAGCATAATTACAATTAAAACAATGATATTGGAATTTTTCATCTTCAAACCGAAATCCACCTCGTGACTTAGTATCTGGTCGTGATTCACCATTAACTACACACATAGGACAATTACCCGAAACCCAACCACTAGGTTGCCGTTTCCAGGTAACAGGAATCAGAGTATTAATATAATCAGTAATTAAAGCCATAGTATTATATTACACGCGAATGGCTAATTTGTCAACTGATCCTGTATTAATTTCTATTTTTGCTCTAAAAAAGTTTAAATTGCTTTGAAAGCTAAAGGGTTCAATCCCAGTAAAATTACTAAAACTATGATGATAATTTTGTACGCCAAGTTCGATATCAAACCAATCATCGTCACTTGGGTTTGGGCTAGTTGTACCTTGAATAAAGAACTTACCAGTATATCCAGTACAATATACGCCAGCAGTAACTAATCCATTTGGTTTTTCATAATATGCAGGGCCTTGGATGGCACCACTGTACAAATATCCATTATCTTCACTGAAGTTTGTAAAGGTTTGTGTTATTAATGGAATATACCCAGCTTTATCTGTACATTCACATGTAAATGCAGGGCGCATATTTAGATCACTGAACAATGGCTTTGTAAGTCCTTGCTCATCAGTGTATGTAAGTATTATATCACAATCACCATTTTCTAATGATGATATTTTGTTGGAACGGACTACCAGTTTAATCATTCCAGTTTCATAATCTTCAACTTGACAATATTCACCAAAAATCTTACTATTATTAGTGCGATTTATTAAACTTCCTTGTATGCTAACGCCGCGCAAATCAAATACTTTGCCATTTTGTGTTTTAACAAAAAAATAAAACTCATTGTCGTAACCACGGAATAGCATTAACTTTCTATAGTTAACTGGCGCATTAACTGTGGTAGCTCGTGAGCTAGTGTACTTACTTAATGATGATCTGGTAGATTTTGTATCAATGGCGTATATATCGCCTGCTTGATTTATATTATAACTTGAACTGTAATTACTCATGGTAGTCTCCTATAGTATTATTTATTGAAAAACGCAAAAAATTTAATGACTAAATAATAGTAACATGAAAATATTATACCAAGATTTATTAGAAAAATACCCGTTTTTAACGGTCATTGAGTATGCTGGAAATGAATACCTCGGCATAATACAAAATATTGACACACAAATTGCTAGCATGTATATATATGACCGTATTAGCCAAAAACATGATAAAATTAAATTTTTACAGCTTGGCGAAACATGGTGGTGGGAGACGAATAGAAAACTTCCAATCAACATTGCATTAATTAATAAATGGGATTTTCAATATTGTTGCCAAAGTTTTAATGTAAAGCAAATGGAAATTATTGCTGGGCCTGAAGTTAAACTTAGCAATAGTATTACAAAACGTATTAAACGTAGATCTATTAATTTGATGAAGAAAAATCTTTAAGAATTTTATTTAATTGAACTATAATAGCTAATGCATAGGCATGGGCGTGGGCTTTCTTAAAGAAATAGCCTTCGTTATCTGTTGGCTTAATCCACACTTCTTCCATAATTGTACTCCAGCTCTTGCCTACTAAATATCGCTTTGCTGGACGAATCATCCCTAACACTGCTGCTAGTTGTTGTACACTTGTAGGCTTTGTTTGCTGTACAATATCATAATGATTATGTATATGAAAACACTTCTGCACTATTTCTTTATGCTCTAATAATTCCCACATTGGTTCCATTTCAAGAAGTTCATCAAGTTCAGCAGTAGTAGTAATATCATCATAAAGACTAACATTTAGCACATCAATTTTAAACAGTCCAAGTTTTTCGCTTTCCTTATGATCAATTGTACACAATCCTGTAAACGGATCTTCTGGCACTTCATGAAAGTAAACGCCGGTATTGTGTTTTCTCTTTTTATTACTATCTTCAATCATTGCTGGAGTATTGCGAATTAATCGCAATAGTTTGTTTCTATTTGCAATATCAATATCAATATCAGTTGTTATAATCATTCTTATTCTCCTAAAACTGATTCAACCCAAGTAAAATCGCTAGCATGTGTTTTTAATTTTCGTTGCCAATGTGTTGGATCAATATATTCAATTATCATGTTAAGTTGTTCACTATTCAGTTTATCTAACATTGATTGCGCTTTTTTACTTGAATAGATAACCCATGGACTGATCCGGCCTGCACAAATATGAAATACAATGTCGTTAGTATTCGCATATTGCCAATAATCGCTCCAGTTTCTATCTATAGGGGTTGCCCATTCCATCATAAATATGACCGTGCGTTCTACAGCACGATCGACGCTTTCTCGCTTGAGTCTATCCTTGTTCCACTTATTAAAATTTAAATCACTAGTCCACTTGTCTAATTTTATACTATTTTTCAAGAGCCATCGTACATAATTTTCTGAATCATCTATACGTAAATCAATACAATATCCACCAAACCTTACAAATGCACTGTAATAGTTACTTTTTACAAAATGTTCATATGATTTTTCTTTTTTACTGTTAGTACCAATACGATAAAATAATTGATATGCTCGAAAACCGAGCTGGACATTGTGATCTTTTTCTTGTAAATATCGCCGTTTAACTTCGCAAGTATGAGTTGCTATAGTAGTTTCCCTACGGAAAGTTTTTTTACAATAGTCACATTTAAACATCTATTTTTCAGCGTCTGTCAATTGTTCAATAAGTTTTTTCAATTCTTTTGGTGTATGTTGCGAAATAAAAATATTTAATTCATCATCATTTAAGTGCGGATAATGCGCTGCCATTATTTTTACATTCTTGTCACTTTTACCGCGCTTGCCTGGTGCTATCCAAGGATGAAATTGATTTTTACCAAGTCCCACTACTTGCATTAATTGTATCTGTAATTCTGGATGATGTCTTACTGTATTAAAATGTACATTTACTAGTTCATTAATAAATTCTAAATAGTGTTCTTCAAATCCAGTGATGTCATGTTTAACACTACTAGCATATCGCATTAATACCCAAGGACTAACTTTTTTCTTTTCTTCATCAGTTAAACTATTCCACCAAGTTCTATCTTTGCGATCGATAGCAGCCATTTCACTTTTAATAGATAGTTTGCTCATTTACCATATCTCATCAAAATATTTCATTAATATCTAATACATCTGGTATTTTATTTGCATCTTTAACAATTAAAACACATGGACTTTCAGGTGCATCACTTAGTGGTACACAAAGCAGATGCCCAAATTTAAGTTTAGGTGCATGCCATTTAATATCATTATACACGTTAACGATGTTAATGTCTAGATATTGTGGCTGAAATCCGTTAATAGGATTCATTGCAAATGTTTGGAAGCCGCGATCATTTAAACTCATTAGGCTTACTACCTCAGGATCGCCAACCTCAGGATCACAAATTACAATGCTCCAATCCAATGGTAGGTTTATTTGATATGGTCCAATTTGTACTACTGCTGCTGGTGAATAAAAGCTTTCTAAAAAAATTAATGGAATGAAATAATAGTCAATAAACTTTGGATTTGTATAATCTAGTATTCCATATCGTAAATCATCTACTGTTTCTGGTATTTCATCCAATTCATATGTGTTATTTTCTACGGTTAATATCTTCATTTAATAAATTTCCTTGTTATTATATCCAATCGGTCTTTTCAATAGTAAACGGATAATTAGCGTCTCGATAAAATTTCTTACGTTCAGTAAGATGCTTCTTACTATATTTGGCTGTGCTAGTTAAATCCCATATTTCTACATGATCTTTATCACTTGCTTTTCGTATACCACGTCCAATACTTTGAATAACTCGTACAAAGCTCTTGCCTGGTTCTAATAGAACTAAATTAAAGATACGAGGAATGTTAATGCCGACGGCGGCGACACCATACGTTGCAATAGTAATTGAGTTAGTTGCATCATTAATTTCATCATACGCCTCCTTCCTATCTGAACTTTTCATCGCACCTTTAACAAATGTCGAATCTGGAATACGTTCTTGCAGAATCTCGCCTGCTTTAATTCGATCAACTAGCACAAGTGTATTGCCGCCTGTGCTGATCTTTTGTATTAAATCAGCTATATGGTGCATACGTTCTTTATTAGTAGTTAAGTATGTTAATTCACTCTGGTAGTTATTATGAACTGCTATGTCCTTTAACTGTACCACGTTAACATGGCAATTACTTAATACACCCATGTCTTGCAATTCACTAGCAGCTAATTTGTTGACTACTTCGCCCAAACTTGCCTGCAAGCTAACAAATTCATGATCTGCTTTTGGTATAGTTCCTGTTAATCCCCAACGTAACGGGATATATGCAAATTCTTTAGTAAGCATATCTTTAAGTACATCTGCTTTAGCTTGATGCACCTCATCTACAATTACACAAACTACATCTTCAGCAAAATCACGCAAGCTCATATCAGACGTGCCATCCCTGAACCGCTTTTTAATACTATTCAAACTTTGCCAGGTACAAATTGTATGTGTTTTACCAATATCCTTTTTATCACCATAATAGACACCAACATCAAGACCCAAGTTTTTATAGTCATCTGATGTCTGTCTTACTAAGTCTTTATTGGGTACTATTACAATACTTCGTCCATATTGCTCCACACGCTCTGACAGAGCGGCTGTGATAAGTGTCTTACCAGCACCAGTGGCAATTTCCTGTAAACAATGCGGTGTATCTAAAAACTTATTTACAATATCAATTTGATAATCACGCAATATTACTGGTTGCCCTTCAACAGGATGACCTTTTGGCCAAACTTTATGTTTGAATGTTTCAGCAGTAACTTCTTGAAATGATACGTCGTGATGAGACCGACAGTCTTCAACTTCCAGTTCATAACCTGCTTCTAATATAAACGGCAGCACTCGATCCAATAAGTTAATATAACTTACTCCGCCTACTGTAAAGAAACTAATGCATCCATCCCACCTGCCTAATTTATAAGCTGGTACATGATATGCATACGGCATGAAGAACTTGAGTTCTTTTTCACACTTCTTTCGCGTGTCCAAGTCAAGTCCTTCGATTTTACAATTTACTTCATCTTTTAAAATTAATGTGCAAGTTTTCATATGTTAACTATACGTTATATAAGGGTTGTTGTCAACTTCTATTTAACGGCGTAGGCACGTGCATTCTGCCATACGCTGCCATTTGTCTGGCATTGCTTTTTTAAGATCAGCAACTTTGGTTACCATCCGCAAACTAACTTCACGCAATTTGTCTTGATTGCTTATAATGAAATCTAAAACTTGATCTTGTTCTTCAATAGCGAAGTTATATTCTTCCAACATGCCATCAGCGACAATTTGTTTACACCGTAGAATCTTTTCACGATTACTATCCATGGTAAGATCTAAATAGTGACAGCGTGACATGATAGCATCTAAGTGATCTTTAATTTTACCACGAACACGATCAAATTTAAGGTTTGTAATAAAGATTACACTGCCTTTAAATTCAAAGCTGCTAGGAATACCTTCACGACGCAACAATGAACTATCTGTATTCCAACTTAATCGACGTTTCTTGCTACTGTCTAATGCTGCCTTTAGTAGGTTAAGTGATGTCTCATCATACAATACTGTATCACAGTCATCTAACACTAGTACGTTATTGGCATCTGCATATGTATACAACAATTTGTATAAGCCAATGGAACTAGCTGCACCTTTTTCAATACCAAACCGCATACGCTTACCAGCAATTTTGTCAAACATGCTGTTTTTTTCAATACAGTTTTCAACACCAAATGATTTACCGACACCAGGTGGGCCAGTGACAACCATACCACGTACAATACCGTCTATTGATGCTTGTGTCATATCATCTAGGATACTAAACCGTTCACGCAAGCGTTCAACAATTTGTGCATCGGTCTCGTTGGTTTCAATTTCAGTATTATCAACTTCAAGAATTGTTTTAGCTGATTTTTTAGCAGTTGGAGATTTTTTAGTTTTCAAAGCCATTTTAGCCATAACATAAGATCCTGTTTTATTTAACGTATAATACTATGATACAGCATCTAGTCACGATTGTCAAGACGATAGTGAAACTAAAAAGTGTTATAAAACAACACGTTAGTTATTTTTATGAAATATTTTGTTATAAAGGTGATCTACTATGTCATATAAAAAGATAATTACAATAATTGTCCAGCCGCATGGACCAGCCATAGTTAAAAAAAAGATTATCTGTATACCAGATGCATCTTTACCTACCATTTTTTTACCTATCCATATTACAGTAATAGCCCACAATAAGCACAGTGAAAAGCACAATGTAATAAGGCCAGCGGTATGTAAATCTATCATAATATTTTAAAACCCTAGTTATGTATTATGGTATTTATCTTTTACATTTATTTTACTAAAGCGTAGAATATTTGCATATTTAAATGCATCTTCTAAGTGGCTACCGTGTTTACGAACTGAACATTGAAAATGTGCATTGCTTAATTTATTATTATTTTGGTTTAAAAATGCTTCTATAAATACTTCTTCAGTCGGTTCGGCATCATATACATGCAACTCATTGTCACTACTAACAAATACATATCGCTTTCTGACAGGCTTATTGCGGTAATACATATATGATTCAACAAATGTTAAATCTATTCCGTCGTCAAAGGTGCGTTGCGGGTGGAGCAAATCATTATGAACAGAAGAATATGTATCATAATAATTGTTCCATCGTTTCTGCTCATCGGCAAACCGTGGCATTGTTACTACCAATTTTAATTCAGACAGTGGCACGAGTTCATTATCATTTTTTACTAAGTCAATCATACCCTTTTGCCAAGGAGTATGTACAAATTCTCCACGAAGTCGCCTCATGATAAAATGCTGGCGCCAAAAATCTAAACACTCCTTGGCCTTTTCATTATATACCAATTCTTCTGTTTTATTAAAGGCGTGCCAGCCGCCATTCATACGAAAAACATCAATAATTTGCGATGGAGAAAATTCGTGTTTTTCTATATACCAATATACATATTTAAGTATTTCTTGTGGCGTTCCAGGTAGATTTATATCATCAACTTCTTGTATTGACTTTTTTATCATATCATCAAATACTGTCGTCATTTAAATAGTCTCCATCTGTAGGATTTTTACCCGATTAACCATAGTTTCTTGTGTTTTAGTAAATCGACCATATTCATGCTTGTTAACTGTTGCACGTATACGCAATTTACGACCTTTAATAATGTCATTGATGTCAGGCTGATCTCTCCACCAAAACTTAATAATATTATCATCAAGTAATGATGTAATAATATATACGCCAGTACGTTGAATAAACTTGCAATCGACTATTTCAACCTCAATATCATATCGAGATTTTAATTCGCCAAAGTGCTTACTTTTAAACTGTACTTGTTCAAGTCGATCAGCTACTTCTTGTCGCTTTAGATCAACTTGATTCATATTTGGTATACTTGCAATAATTGCTATCTGGAATGGTGTAAACTCTTTATCAGCATCAAGTGAATCTGCAACACCTTGTTCAAAACTATTGATCGAATCAGTCAGTTTCTTCATCATAAAACGACCATTAAACTTATCACTAATAGCCTGCGCTTCATTAAGTTGATCAGTAGTTGGTTGTTTCTGTGCTGCTAAGGCTGTGTTAAGTTCTGTTTTAGAATCACTTACAAATTCATCATCAGCATTCCAGTAGCCTTCATTGCTACGTACAAATCCTAAACGATTATAAATGTCAAGCGATAACGCAAGAACTTGCACTGGTGTATAAGCTGCATATAGTACTTTCTTTGCTTTCTTTGTCATAACTCTTTTTCCTTCGTTGTTGTAAGATTACCACTCTTACGTTGTCCGTATTATTACTATAACAACATTTATAGCATTTGTCGAGCTTTATTTCAAAAAAATACCCTCATTATGAGGGCATTAAGTAATGCATCAAAGAATTATTAATTTTATAATGATATATCTTCAAGACCTGCTGCTCTAAGTTTTACGACGTTATTAATTTGGAATTGTTTTGTTTCCAATGCTTTAATAATTCCCATAAATTTATTGCGTACAAGACTAAAATCATTGATAATATATTGAAGATCAACCACTTCTTGTTCACCATCTACAAATTTCTCTGCATCACGGCTAGTTAAGGCACGGTTATAATTTTCTAAAAATTGACGAAATTTACGACTGCGAGTTTTACGCATTTCTGTGTTCAAATGTTCTAGTATAGCTTCGAGTTCTTGTAGTTGATTGAAACGGTGCTCGACAATACCTGGCATGTCACGGCTCTGTTTTTCGAGATTACCTTTCATACTACATTCAAATCGTGCTTCAGCAATTTGCTGTTCAAAATATGCAATTGCACCAATAACATTTGCTAGATCTGACGTAACCTTGCTATACCAATTACTCATTATTCCCACTCGTCGTCTTGATCAATTTCCCAATCTTCAGGCTCTTCGTCCTCGGATACAATATCCATCGCTTGATCTAAGTACGGGCATGCTTCAATAATTTCTTCAGTATGAACTTTAATTTCAATGCCATTATCATTCATAATATCAAGAAATCTGAATGCCCAGTCTGGTCGGTCCTTGGCCGGAATTAAACTTTTTGCACTTGTATAAATGTTTAAATAAAGTTCAATTTCATGATCAGCTAGTTTCATTTTCATCCTCCAAGTCGGGAATTTCTACTCCATCCTGAATTTCTTCTGGTAAACTATTCCATTCAGACATTACTAGATCTAATGCCCCGTTTTTATTTGCATTCCACGGCTTGCGGAACATTTTAATAACTTCGCCAGTTACTGGACTAATATATTCCAAGCTATTGCCGCTTTTCTTTAATACCCCTTTAGCTTCAAAAAAGTCTGTTAATCCACTATACGGACTCATTCCTGTTTCATATGGAATTTCTACTTGTACACTTTCAAATGGTTTTGCATAACGTGTTTTCATTACTTTACATGCTGCACGAATGCCATGTACTTGTGATGTTTTATTACCATCTGCATCTACTTTTAGTTTAAGTTTACGCATTGCAATAACAATACTTGATGCATAGATAAAGCCTTGGCCGCCTGAGATTTTATCATCTGGGTCAAACATATCTTGTGATGCATATGTATGGTTAGTTGCCAATAATCCAATATTATAATCACCAAACATGTTTACACAGTTTCGTACCAATGCAGTTAAGGCTTTAGGTTTACGACCCAAATCACCTTTCATATCACCTTTGTTGAACTGGTCAACATCAGTAGGCGTTAACATCATACCCAAAGAGTCAATTACAAATAATACTTTTGGACGTTCTTCATCCGGTGCATCTGCAAAATTAGATTTATACTCTTTCATAAAGTCACTAATAACTTTTGCTACATCGTCGATCATTGCTACATTTAATTTCATTAACTTTTCTTCACTAGTATCAACCTCTAGTGCATGTAGCCATTTTTCATCAAGTGCATTTTCACTGTCAATTAATACAACAAAAATACCTTGATCTTGTGCTGCTTTTACTACGTTCCCTGCTGCAATATAACTTTTACCTGCGCCTGATTCTCCTGCAAGAACAGTTACTTTACCTAGTGGTACACCTTTATGAAAATCATCACTAATTAGTTTGTTTAATGTATAATTTCCTGTTGAAATCCAGGTGTCAGGATCTCGAAATCCAGTGCTTAATCCAGGTACAGATTTTGTGATACTTTTGCGGAATTTACTTACGTCAAATGGTCTTGCCATAATGTTTTTTCTCCATTCACATAAACAGAACTTGGGCATGCAAAAAGCAGTGGCCCAAGTTGTGCTACTTACTTACGATTACGAATTGCTGCTAAAATATCCTGAGCGCTTGGCTTATCACCGTCTGCTGCTGGTGCAGGGTCAGCATCAAATGGTGCTGCTGCTGGTGCCGCCGCTGCTGCTGGTGCCGCTGCTGGTGCTGGTGCCGCTTTTGCCGCTGCTGCTGCTGGAGTAGGACCATTACCACTACGAGCTGGTGCATCGACGCCATATGGACGATAGTAATTTGCAAAACGATCTGGATCATATAATTGACCATCTACACTGGCTTCAAACATTTCAAAGATAGCATTTAGATGCTCAGCGTCTGGCTTCTTAGGTAGGAAGTCATTCAAAGTATACAGTCCATGTTGTGCAATTGCATCACGTTCTTCTTGATTTAGGCCACGCTCACGACGTGCCCAATTAGAAGTACCATAATCAGCATATTGGCCTTTGCTTCCTTTCATTACTTTAAAGTCAGTGCCTTGTTCATAATCAGTTGGCAGTTCTGGGAAATCTGGGTCCATAAGAGCTGCGCTAATAATTTTAAAGATTTGAGGTGAGATTACAAATCGACGAATTGGATTTGCTGGGTTTTCTTCATCCAATGGATTGTCAGTAACAAATCCTTGGAATAGATAACTGCGCTTCTTCCAATACTTACGAGCATTGTCTTCCAATGCTGGGTCTTTAAACCATGGACGAATTTCCGCATGAACTGGGCAAGTATCGCCCCACATTTCTACACACGGCACCTGTACAGTTACAGGTTTATTCTCGTCTTGTCCTTTAATCCCAGGAAACTGGAAACGCATCATTTGACGTTCTTTCCAGAAAAATGTATTATTTTCATCAGCGTCAGGAAGGAAACGCAATGTTGTTGATTCGCCTTCTTTGATGTTCCAGTGTGGGAAAATTGCATTATCGCCAGTACCAGTGGATTTATTTCCTGATTGACGATTTTCTTGTTCGAGCAGTTTTGCTCTGATTTGTGCTAGAGTTCCAGCCATAGTTATTTCTCCTTTATTAGCCTATATTAGTTTTAAATGCACACACTATTGCATGTGCGGGTTTTGCCTTTGTTAGCCTATACAGTATATACTTTTAATTGCCTACTGTCAAGCAAATTGTTGATTTCTTTATGAAATTTTTTGTCTTAATGCAAACATTACATCTTCACTAAGATCGGTTATACTTTCTGTTTCTGTTTTCTTTGGCATCATTGCAAATCTTACAAATTTAGCAACTGCTATTTGTTTCTTATTATCCATGTCATGAACACGGTCTGCAATACCCCATAAAACATTTGATAATACATGGTTTTTCGAACGCAATCCAATAAACGATAGTAAGGCGCTTAATTTAGCAACAGGGCCTTCGCTGCCAGCATACTTTGCTGGATTTTCGTTATCTGGATGCTCAGGATCGTTAGGATCAATATCAATAGCAAGATCATCGCCAGATTTAATGATTGCAAAAAGTTCATTGAATAATTTTTCTTCCATTTGGTCTTTTTTCCTATTTTCTGATACAATGCCATTGACACGTGTTATAACCCGCTGCATATCTTCTGCGGTAAACGTATTATACATAAACTGTTCGCTAATGTCAACATTTATTTCATCTTCTTCTTGAACTTCTTGAACTTCTTGACTTTGAAAATTGTTATAACCTTTGCGTGTAGTTAATGATTTTATAAATGATTTTTGTTCAGCTACACGACTGCGCACTGCTTCAATAATATCGCCATTATCTTCATTAACTAATTTATTAGACCGTGTATGCTTAATAAATTTTGCCAAGTCTGCAATTTCTTCACAAACGCTCAAAATTTGTTGACCTTTTTGATCGTATGGATTACCACCATTATCAACATGCATAGTCATTGCTTTTGCACCTGCCATATATCGGTGCGGGAAATTAAATCGTTCGCCATTGGCATTTTCAATAAACAAATTATGTATGTTGCGGCTCCGCGCACCACGTTTTGTTTCATCTACGCCTTTACTATGTTTAATTATTAATTTAGCTTCTTTAAATGGTACATAACTTGTCTTAATGCTACCATATGCCTTTCCAAATACGCCTTCACTTACATTTTGATGGCTAAAATCTTTTGGTTCAATGTGTTTGTCAAAATTTCTCACTGTAAATTCACCTAAGTTGTTATGTGTCGCTTTTTTGATCGCTTTGATCAATTTCATATTATCTGTAATATCATAGTCTAGCCCGGCCTGTACCACTGTTGAAATTTGTGCTTTTTCCATACGTAGCGATATCATTAAATCTTGATCGTATGCGTAAAAACGTGTGGCTTCTGTATCGTCTGTGGTTTTTTGACCACTCTCCGTGAACAATACTAATTTATAGTTTGCCCCTTTTAGAATATTAAATATTTCGTGTGCTAAGTTTTCCATGACATATCCTTTTGTTATTCGTATTTATACAAAATGTGTTATAAAAAGCTCATTGGCATTGGCTCATCATAATCATCGTCATCATCATTTGTACCTAGATAATCAAATGCACTTTCTTCGTATTTTGTAATTTCTTGGGCCATGCGAGTAATTAACACCAAGGCCATGACCAAGTCATCCTTTTCTCCATCTTTTGCTGAAAAACTACTACCACGAGCTACAAAAGTTTTTAATTCACGCAATAAATTCTTACTTGCAATTTCAATTTTATCAGTTTCAACCCAATGCTTTAGTTTAGCACATGCTGCCAATTTTGATTTGTGGGTTGTAGTAAATCCGCGTCGTAACTTTGTATTATTGCCACGCTTTTTGGGTTCTGATAAAAATGTACCAGGGATATTTTCTTCGCCTATTTCTTCTACAACAACCAATGCAGCTTCGCCTAATGTGTTATTTTCTATACTGTAATATATTTCAGCAGTTTCATTTGAGTCTTTTTCTATAAGTTCTAAAATCTGTTTAACAATTCTAATCTGATGTTGGATTGATGTTTTATTGTGCTGCCATTCTGCTACTTGTTTCATACCAGGTAATTCATATACTTGTATTGCAGCATTATCACCACCTGTGCCTAGACTAGGATCCAATGCTACCATATAAATTTTACCAGGTTGCACTGGCTTAAACCATCTTACTTGTCCTTGTTTTGCATATGGATCTTTGCCTTCAAGCAGTGTTAGTTTTATACTATCAATTAGTGTTTCATCAAATGCAATAAACTCATTTAAGTGTTCACGCCTGAAACGTTCCTCGCCTATTTTCCCTTTTTCTTCATCAGCCCATTTTTGATCTCTATCTGGATGCTTTTTCCAATCTGCACTATATCCACGGAATCCATTAATACCAGTTTCTGTTTCATTACCATATTCGTCTAAACATTTATTAGCATCACGCCAAATTTGTGCAAATTGGTCATCGTCTTGGTTAGGGGTACTAGTAATAATACACTTACCACCTGTACTCAATGTTGGTGATAATGCAGTCCAGAACTCACGAGCAATAGTAGGTCTTACAAATGCAAATTCGTCTAAATACGCCAATGAGATAGACAAACCACGCCCAGTATTATCTGTGGTTGCTTGTGCAATAATACGTGAACCATTATCAAATTCTAAACTGCCTTTGTTATAACTTGTCGCCCCTGCTCTGATATAGTCCGGAAGTGTTTCGTATGCAAAACGTATACGTTGCATAATCTCTTGGGCGCCGCTATACTTGTGTGCTGCAATTAGAATAGTTTGGTCTGGATTAAACATGGCATACCATAATAGATATCCCGCTGCTGCGGTGGATTTACCCATTTGTCGACTAATGAGCGCAATACTAGATCTATAGTCGTGATATGTATCCACTAATTCTCTTTGAAAATCAAATAAATCAAACTTCATACGACCTTTAGTTGGATGCTGTATCCAACAATGTTCAGTCATAAAGTATTTCGGGTCATTTGCACATTTAGCTAACTCAGTAAGTTGATCCGTTGTAAACGTTTCTTTCTTATATGGAGATTTAACTAGATTAGTATTTGCTGTTCCTTGTGTTGTCATTTTTTGGTTGCCTATTAATCAATATATAATGTTATTTATTGTTAAAAAAATAGCGCGACTGTTACCAGACACGCTATTACAAGATTCTCTTATAATAAGAGATGGGGAATAAAAATAATTTACTTATTTTTTTGTTTATTATACTTGTTTTTCATTCCTTCAACTGTATGACTTTCGCTAATTGATACTTTCATGTCTTGTGCATCTAAATAACGTTTAAGGCTAAGGTTTACACTTTGAGCAAAATCATAAGCATCACCGTGTTCTGTAGGCTCAACTTCACCAACACCTTCAGGTGTGTTTGCCCACTCATTTAATTTTTCTTCAATGGCAGCCTCAGATAAGCCCGCGTTCTTTAACATATTAACTAACTGCGCTGTTGCTTCGGCAACTTGTTCTACATCTGCCAAATATGCATCGATACCTGCTGTTGATTTTAATTTCCAATGTGTAGCCGCTTTCTGAGCCGCTCCATATGATGAATCAGCATGACATTCGTGCTTGCCTTTCTTAGCATGAACACAAACGTAAGGACGTTCTTTTGCTTCGCTTACACCTTCTGCCGAATGTTCATCTTCTGTTAAACCTGCATTTTTTAGTAATATTACTAAGTCAGTAGTATTCATTGTTGGTGATTCTGTAACTGTTTCTTCGTGACAACCACAATCGCAATCGCAATCTGGACCACAATCATCACAATCACAACACTTTGATTCAGAAATGGTAGGTTCCGTTTTGGCGCCTTCATATTCTAAATCTAGAAGATCATCATCGTGATGACGTTTGTAATCTGATACAAAATCGTCAATTTGATCAACATCCAAGTAACGTACCAATTCATCTAATACTGCTTCTGCGCCATGATTATCAATTAAATCATAAAGTGGTGCTGCAAATTCGCCAACTGCTTCATTAGCATTTTCTTTATTTTCTTTATCTTTGGCTGCTTTTTTCATATCTTCGTCCTCGTCTCCATCATTGTCAATATCTGCAAAATCTGGTTTCGCTTTGGCTGATTCATCCATACCATCAAAATCATATTTCAAATCTTCATGATTCTCACCAAACCAGTCGTCAAAACTAACAGCATTAGTAACAGCAAGTTTATACTGTTGCTTCTTGTCGGTTGCATTATTAATTTCGTTAACTGCGTGTTGGTCAAATCTGAAATCATCAATATCGCCTAGTTTTTTATTAATTGCTTCATATACATCATCTTCGACTTCAATATGGTCGGATGGAAGCATTCTTTCTTCGTATTCATTATATGCAAAATCTTCAAAGTCATCATATGCAAGTTCTTTGCGCGATGGTCCTTCATCATATTCGCCTAGTTCAGTCTTTAATTCATATCCGTCTGTACTATTTCCATCCTCAGCACACACATCAGCTGCGCTTTCTGGTTGGTTAATTCCTGCTAATCCTAAAATTCTAGCTAAATCATTCATCGTTTTTTTCCTTGTCTTTGCGCAGCTTCAGTAACTCCTGTACAAAGCTGGTGTTATACTTATCACCATAAAAATCTTCACCGCTAACTTTATCAGTTTCACTATAAGTATCATCTGCAAGTAAGCTTCCTTCATTAGCTTCTTCATGCTCATCTGGTTCGTGAGCACCTCGGACTTTTAACATACCATCATTTAATCCTAGCATATTTTGTATTTCAACCTGGATTTGGAACCCACTAGCTACAATGTTGGTTTCAAATTCCATAACATAAATCTCATAACCACGTAAATTGGGGAAATCTATTGGTGAGCTTTGTAGCATTAGTTTTTTAGGTGCGCTGAATTTCTGCACATCATATTTTACTAGATGACGTTCAATTCTATCAACTTGATCATCAGTTGGCTCTTGAGCCATTTTGATTTTCCATTTAAATTTTTGTTGTGACTCTGTCATGTATGTTTTGAAGGACTTCATTTTATAATCTCCACTATTAATATTATTTATCATTTTCTCTCATTTTACCCATGATTTCTTCTAACATAGCACTGCGATCGCCAACTATTTTGCCTTCTATTGTACTATCTCTATCATCATCGTCATCTTCTTTTGCTTTAAGCTTTGCTTCTAATTCACGCTCTTGTTGATCTAAGCGTTGTTTTTTCATTTGCAATTCAACCATCTTTAACTTTTTATCTAACTTAGCTTGCTTTGCTTGCAACCCTGCTGCTAACATTTTACTAGCACTATCAAATATTGGAGCTACATGTCTATCTTCAACATTCTTACCCAGATCAACTAAGTCTGCAAATGTGTCCATTGCTTTTTGTGCATACTCGTCCATTTCTCGTTCTAAAGTTTCCATACCTGCAACCAATGGCAATGCTGCGTCAATTTTTTGACTTATTTCCATGCCTTTATTAGACGCTGCTATCTCTGAATTAATTTCAGCTAACGACTTATCTTCCTCAACTACTTCAGGTAGCTGTTCTTTAGAAAAATCAAAGTTTAATTCTTCTATTGGCGGTAAATTAAATTCTTCTTCTAGTTTCTTTGTCATAGTATGTACTCTTTATATACGTGTATTTATAAAATAAGTTACCGTTTTTTATAAACATAGTAGCGAATTATGTATTAAAGGATAACGGCATCCTCACCTTAGATATAAAACGGCGACGCCATAAATATATCGGTCCTAAGGTGTGTGTTCTATTTTCTTCGTTTCTTGGAATTTTGTGGTTTATTAAAAATTTGATGTTCAGTTATAACTCTAAATCCAAGGCCTTGTGCTTTGCACCATGCTCTGGCTGCTTCCCATTTTGCTGCATTAACTACTGCATGCATCTTATCGTGTTGTGTCTTTGCTTCGCCTAATATTTGCTTACTGGGTTTAATTTCAACCATTTCTGCATGTTGGTTACCTTTTTTATCTTGATATACCATCAAAACGTCAGGAACGTATGAACTATTCTTGCCAGTTAACGGATTACGATACGGGATACGATGTGTTTCGCTTCCCCATCCAATAACTGAAGGATGATTATCTAACATACGGAATACAGTTAATTCCCATCCACTTCTGTAATGCGGGGTTCTTTTACCTAAGTATTTATCAGGGTTTTGTGGTACGTATTCGCCATTTTGGAATTTTCTAGCCATTAGTAGTTGTTACTTCATAGCCTTCATAGGAGATTTCAATTCTAATTTGGGATGGATTACTATCACTATAACTTAACGTATCGCCACCAATACCTGTAATCATTGGTGCATCTAAGATATAATAATTTATATCTTCGGCGCTTGACGCGCGACCAATGACAATTTTTGTAATAAAGTTTTTCTTATCAACTAAGTTTAAACCTTTTGCACTGTCTCCACCAACAAATCCGTCTGTTATGATATCGCTATAATGTTCTATTTCAGTCTTACCATCGGAATTCATTGGACCTTTAAAATAGTATCCTGCATATTCTTTAAGGAATTTTTCTATCGTTGCATTTTTAGTATCATATGCATTAATATGTACTGGAGCATAATCTACTCCTGTATTTACTACTCGTTTTCTATTATATTGATTTAAAACTGCTGTTCTAAAAATAGATGAAGGTAATTGAACTTCACTAACATGTATTAGTTCCAATGGACTTGGTACTGATTTTCCATTATGATGTATGAATATCGTAAACTCAAAACGGTTGCGGGGAAGGAGTAAATTGTTCCCTCCCCCGTCTGAAGATTGACTATATCCTTTTGCTGCTGCGTCGCCTAAAAATTTATTTACCGCCATGGTGCAGATCTCCGATAGTTACTATCGACCGGCGCCACCATGGAAGCGGCCGCCACCACTGCTTACTTTCTTAACGTGCTTAGTTTTACCACCACTTAATACATCAACGCCACCTGCACCAATATGATTAGATGCATTGTCAAAACGTATTGTAGCTGTAATTTGTACAGCATCACTAGTGCCATAGTTTAGATCACCATATTGCAGGCTTGGGATGAAACAACCTGCTAAATGCCACTGGTCAAGTACTGCACCAGCGCCAGCGTCTTGCGAGCCGTCTAATGTTTCAATTGTCATACCAAACTTGTAATCACCACCAGCTTGTGCGCTTGTTTGATCTGCATGATCAACTTGTGTATTTAATTGCTGACCAAGTAATTTTACAACTTCACTAGATACATCATCTCTGATAACTAGTGTAATATCTTGCCATGTATGCTTACCAGCTAAACGTACTTTTGAGTTATACATATCGATTGTTACATCATCATGATCCATTGCTGGACGTGATACTGAAACAATGTTACGTGATATTTCAGATGCTTTATCAGAACCAGCTAGGTTATGAAATGTGACACGAAAACGATACTGCAATTTAGGCATTAATGTTGTGCCAGAGGCGCCCGGTACCGGAACACCAAAATTTGTTAAAATAGCCATTTGTAAATCTCCTTTAAATGTTTCTATATATTGTATTTATACTTTTTACTCAAAAAAATAAAGGGTAATAAAAATATTACCCTTTAACTTAGTACTTAATAATTTTTAACTAGTTTATAGTTCACCAGTATTAACAATGCGTACTGGAATGTAGATAAATTCTGCTGATTTTGTAGGTTCAATAGCAACATCTACCCATAATTCACTGCGATCAATACGCGCTGGTGTATTATTTGTTTCATCACAAACTACTGCATAATCATACACGCCGCGCTGAGATAAAATGTTACCCATAAATCCATCAAATGTACCTTTAACATTTATACGAGTACCTTCGTCATTTGGTTCAAACAAATATGGACGAGCAATAACATCAAAACGTTCACGCAAGTAAGCTGTTAAGCGAGCAACATTAACACGATCCAATGCACTTGCACTTGCTGCAAGAGTCTTTTGTCCAAATACAATAACACCTTCACTTGGGAAACGTGCAATTGGATTTAACTTATTTTCGTATAGTGAGTCACGAGCACCTTGGCTTAATGCAACTGCGGTAAATTCGCCTTCAGCATTAATATAACCAACATTTGATGCATTTTGAACTACACCGCGAGTTAAACCAGCTGGTGCAAACCATTGATAGCTTACACTATCATTATATGCATATGTATAAAGAACACTATGTGAAGCTGGAGCAACAACACTTGCACCACTTGTAGGATCAGTAGTGTATACACTTGGGTAGTAAGCCGCTGAGTATGTGTTTTTGCTTGTTAGTCCGCTTTCACCATTTTCTGTTGCGTTTGTACCTTGTACCCATGCTGCTGCATCTGCTGGTGCAAGACGCAATGGTGAATCAACTACTACAAATGCAGTTTCGTTACGATCAGTATTTAATGTTACCATTTCATCCATTAGTTCAGGATAACCTGGTGCTGCGATTAAACGAAATGCAACGGTATCTTCGCGCAATTCTGTACCTGATGTAGATGCTTGCATTGCTGCAACAACAACTGCTCGTTGAGCTAAACGTCCAAATGAACCTGCTCCACTTGCTTGTGCTGGTGCGTGGTTACGCCATTTCCAAGCTGTTGCTAATGATGCATCATAAATGCGCACTGTACCGCCTGAACGACACATGTTAACACCTGTTGTGCCTACTGGGAATACTAATGGATTTGGGCCGCCAGCTAGTACACTTGCTGCATCAACATATCCGCCGCTAGCTACTACTGTATCAATAATGTCGCCAAATGCTACACCGCTTGATGTACTTTGATCTGTATTATCTTTAACTACCCATGCTGCACCGTTTGAACGATAAATTACCGGGTAACCGTCTGCATCAGTATCAACCCAATAGTCTCCTAGTCCGCCTACTGCTGGTTCTGCTGAAGTATATGTAACATTGGTTGCCTTTTGCCATTTTTGGGTGGCGCCATCTAATGCAACTTCAAAAATATCTAATTCGTTAAGATCTGGATCAAACCAAACTGTTTTATCAGTTGGATTGCCTGTTGGTTCTGCAACTTGTGATGTTACTGCAAAGTTTGCCCATGCTGCTGATGCATACTTCTTAATAGTAATTACACCACCTGCGCCAATTTCTAGCCAAATATCATCGTCTGCTAATGAACGAACACTGCCTGCTGATCCGTCTTGGAATACATCATCAGCTGCGCCATCTGGTGCATCACCAGAATCGTTAGCATAATGTACTGTTTGTGCAACAAATGCGCCTGCTGCTGTAGTGAACTGGCTAATATCAAACTTTATACCACCGCCAGGCTGAGTTGTTTTAACCCATACATCACCAACTGATGGTGCTGCTGGTTCACTATAATGTGGTGCAAATGTTGAAGCGATTGCTACCCATGCTGGAGCTGAATCGCCTTTAAAATAGTTAACTGTTGTTACTGCACCATTTACATCAATTTGCACTAGATATGCATCTTCTACTGCTGCTGTTGCTGGTGCTCCGCCGCCAGTTGTCAATTCAACTGTCGGGGTTTGTGCTGCCCAGCCAGATGTTGTATATTCATAAATACCAAAGTTTGAACTACTTGGGTTTAACCAATAAGTGCCTGCACTTGCAGGGCCAGTTGGTTCGCTGCTGCTTGGACGTAATTCTGTTAAATTAACATCAGCACGTACTACGTATGCGCCTGATGCTTGTCCTAAAAATGAATATGCTGCTAGTAAGCCGTATTCGTTAGTTTCGTCACCTTGTTGAACTGTTCCACTTACTGATCGGAAGTCTACGTTACCGAAAAATTGTGTCAATTCACGTTGTGATGTTACTAAAACTGGCTTTCCAGCAAATTCTGGTTTTGTGTATTCTGCTGTAACTGCCGTGCCAGTTGGATCTGCTTTGCTCTCACCTGTAGCAATGAATAACATTGGTACTGTGCCTGCTCCTGCTGAACCATATACTGACTCGTCTGTAATACTTACCTGTACGCCAGGTGAAACAAGATTTGCCATTTGGAGTCTCCTTTATTTTTACTCTTTTCTATCTTACATGTAATTAGAATCATTTAATTCTATATGTATTTATTATAAATCCCATAAAAAGGGCTGTTATAGAGTAAAGTGGGGAGTTAATGTAGTGATATGTTAGCCAATAACAAAGCCAAGGCCTGTTGAACCATCATTATATAATGTTAATTCTGTTTCTAACTTATCTATTTCAGCTTGTGCATCTGTTCGTAACATATCAGCATTCATTGTTGTGCCACCTTGGGGACCAGCAATTTGACTAAACTTACCACGGGCTTCTGCTAACATTAAACGAACGTGCGCAAATGCATAATCTTTAATCCATGGACCAGCATATTGGTCAGCTAGTAAATTTTCATCTGGACGATAATTATAGCACCATAAGAAACATTCATCTGCTGCTTTAATTTTACGATGAAGCATCAATTTATGATCAAGTGCGCGCCATGTAAACATGATTTCAGCACCAAATAGTCGACCCATTGTTTCACGATGTTGTTGTAAGAAATCAAAACTAGCTAGTCCGCCAGCCCTGTAAGAACCTAATAGGTATGTGTTGACATATGCTGCTTGAAATGGTTCAATATCATTTCCTGTGCCGCTGCTAATACCAGTAGTGCGCCTAAAAATGTCTCTTACTTCCAAAACATTTTCTGGCAATGTATATTCGTTTATATCTTCTTGCAATGGCAAAAAAATAAAACTTTCTTCTACTGCATTTTCAGCACGTTGACGATATTTTTCTAAACTTTTGGTTATAGATAGGTCATAGTGTTCAGGGTCAAGTTCAACATCAACCATACCACCACCAAGACGCAATTCCATTTCTTTAATTAATTCACTTTTCTTACTCATTGTTTTTGGGTCTCCTAATACTATTTATAAAAAAAAGCCACAAAATGTGGCTTAAAGTTTTTGATCAATATATAGATTGTTATCCAATGATATTTAGAAAACAGCCAATATTACTGTCTCATCATTGAATCGACCATTTAGTTTTGTATCTGTGGTCTTCAGATTTTCGAATTGCTTGATTGCTTTTGCTTTTGTTATCTTCTTAAACGGCGGCAATACCTCAAGCGGCTTTCGAATCGTTTTCTGCACACTATCACTTTCATTAAAGTTCTGCAGAGTAGTACCTTTGACACTAAATCCATCAGTATTATTTGCAACATAAATGCCTAATTTACGATTTTTACAATTAAATACAACTGCGAATACTGCGCCAATTAATTTTGTTGGTGGTTTACTAGCGATACCATAATCACTATCACTTGCTTTAAATTTAAGTTTAGATACTTTCTGGTCTGCAGATTTCTCTTTAACTTTGCGTGGCTTACGATTTACTGCTTGTTCTGCAATGATAATATCACATGCATCTACAATCTTCTTAAATAATTCCACGGCTGCTTTTTTAGTTTTGGAATCAAAATGATCGTAACCTTCTTTGATTTGTTCCCATTCATCCTGTTCAGCTGCACTCATTTTTTTAAGTTTAGCTGCTGTAGGAATATTATTTACTTTTAGCATTTCCTCATATTCAGCTTCATAAAATTTACGAATTATCCGAGCATGATTTGCTTTTGCATTAGTTTTACGTAATACATTAACTGGATTAAATGCTTTGACAATACTATGGTTTTTATCAGCTATCCAGGCATCGACTATTTCGTCAATTTCCTTGCACATTTCAATACTTGCTTCATTCATTACATCACGTATAGAAGGCTTATGAACTTGTTTTTTAGTATCAGCTACCGCCTTGGATTGCTTGACTACTGAATAGCCTTCTTCAATAGCAGTTTCAAGTTTTGCGTTAACATAAATATCAACTGCTGTCATTTTACCATTGGTCCCTGCAAGCGATTCCCAATACTCAGCTTCTTTTTTATGGTATGTTGGCATACCCAAGTTCATTAGGCGACATAAAATACCAACTTGTGGTGGAATGTACTTTGCTTTTTTGGCTGCTGATATATCTGCTTTTTCGTATCCGTTCTTAGCCATCCAAGTCCATATTGATGGTGCAATAGTCTTTGTATCAGATTGTGTGTAATACAAATACTTATATTTGTCAACGTAACGATGATACTTTTGACCGCTCCAACGCTCGCATCCTTCAAAAACTGGATCTTCAAAACCAGTCTTACGATTAATACGTTGCTTTTTAGTTTTGCGTGGTACTTTTACTGCCATGGTATTTCTCCTAAACAAATTCAAATGTTATTTAGTATATCTTCTATAGTTACTATAATAATACACTTTAAAACCTTTGTCAATAGCTAAATACAATATATAAGGAAAAAAATATGCCACGACTTAGTCTTTACAAGCCTTTTAAGGGCAATGATTTTAAATTCATGGATAGAAACATTCGTGAACAGTTTGATATTGGTGGAACTGCTATCCATATCCACAAATACCTTGGTCCCAAAGAGGCCGGGCATAGTGATGACCCTAGTGAGCCAAATTATGGCAGTGGTGACGAAATTGATTATTCCACTGGTGAAGAAATCAATCCCGAAGGATGGATTGATGAAACAAAAATACAAGACTTGTTGTTTATGGAAAACCGCGATCGTAAATATGATCCAGACATTTATGATTTACGTGGTGTATATAATGTTAGTGACAACGATTTTGATTTAAGTCAATTTGGCTTATTCTTAACTAATGATACGCTCTTTATTACATTTCATACTAATGACATGGTAGAAAAATTAGGGCGTAAAATTATGCCAGGTGATGTTTTTGAATTGCCGCATTTGCGTGATGATTTGTTATTAAGTCATGAAAAAGAATCAGTAAATAAATTTTATGTAGTAACTGATGCCAACCGTGGTAGCGAAGGATTTAGCCAAACTTGGTATTCACATATTTGGCGAGTTAAAGTTTCACCATTAACTGATACACAAGAATACGCAGATATACTTGGTACTGCTGAAGATCCAGATAGTTTAAAGAACAAGCTCAGTAGCTATAAAACAGAAATTAATATTAGTAAGGCAGTAGTCAAAGCTGCTGAGGAAGCTGATCCATTAGGTATCCCGTTGGTAGATCATTTATTTGGTCAAGAAGACCAAACTAAGGAATATGATCACGGTGAAACGTTAGCAAGTGGCGATCAATTCCCACAAGAGCCAAATGACGGAGATTACTTTGTACGCACTGATTTTACTCCTAATAGATTATTTGCATTCCGTGGTAGTAGATGGCACAGACTTTATGATAATATTAATGATACAACTTGGAGTGATCGCACATATAATGCAAGTCAATTCATTGACAATGAAAATACGTCAGTTGTAAATAATCAAGAAATAGCTGAACGTCAACCAATAAGCCAAGTAATTAAACCAAAGAGTGATTTTGAATAATGACACAACAATATTTTTACGATAAGCAAATTAGAAGATACATTCAACAGTTTATACGACTTTTTAGTGGATTTACTGTACAAATGGGCGTTAACGATGATAAGCTTCCAACGTTTTTGGAAGTACCAGTTCGGTATGGTGATATTAACCGTATGGCTGCCCACATTCAACGAGAAAATAGTGAAAACATTATTAACACTGTTCCATTTATTAGTTGTTATGTGACAGATTTCTCAATGGCGCCTGAGCGCAGAGTTAGCCCAGAGCATGTAGACAAAGTACAAGTATACGAAAAGAAACAAGACATATCAACTGGTGAATATTTAGATGAAGTTGGTAATACATATACCATTGAACGCCATATGCCTGTTCCATATAACATAACTATGAATTGTGATATATGGACTTCAAATACTGATCAGAAATTACAATTGATTGAGCAAATTATGGTTTTATTTAATCCAACACTTAATGTCAGAACATCAAGCAACCCATATGATTGGAGTGCATTAGCATATGTTGAAATGACAAATAGTATCTGGAGTAGCCGCAGTGTTGGTAGTAGTGTTGACGATATTATTGATGTATCAACATTAACATTCCAAATGCCAGCATTTATTAATCCACCAGCAAAAGTTAAACAACAACGAATTATTCATACCATTCTAAATCAATTATATAATTTAGATGATGATGACTTGGATGCTTTTAGAAATAATGAACCATTTAATACTAGCACTTTAGAGTATATTATAGTTACATTAGAAAATAGAAAAGTAAAATATCTAGATGGTAAAGCTTATATTTTATCTGAAAGTGGTAATGATTTGGATAGTGACGGAGATCAATTAATATGGAGCGAAGTACTAAAACCATTTGGTGCTTTAAGAGAAGGAATTAGTCAAATTCGGTTACGAAAAAATAGTGACCCTGGCGATACATCAGACGATGTTATTGGACGATTAAGTATTGATGATACTAATCCTAATGCATTGCTTGTCGATATTGATACTGATACATTACCAGCAAATACATTGAGTCCAATAACTGGTATTCTAAATCCATTAGTGAATTTTCCAGGAGACGGTATTATTGATCCAGTGCAAACTGGTCAACGTTATCTTATAATTGAAGATACTGCTGGGGCTTGGGGATCAGTAGTTGCTAAGGCTAATGATATTATTGAATATAATGGCGCTGATTGGATTGTTAGTTTTGATAGTTCGACTTCAGGTAGCCAATATATGATTAATCTTAGCACCAATGACCAGTTTGCGTGGGATGGTACCCAATGGACAAACAGTCACGAAGGAATTTATAATGAAGGTTTTTGGAGATTATATCTTTAATAAACAATACTACGGAATAGTTTTATGATTCAAGCAAGCGGGTGTGTATTTTTAGCTTTGGACACTGGTCGCATTATGTTACAACAACGAAGTAATAAAAGTAGCCATCCACGTACATGGGGATTTTTTGGCGGGAAAGGAGAGGAAAACGAACGTCCTATTGAAACATTACTTCGAGAATTAAATGAAGAAGTAGGAATATTACCAGACGTTGAAAAGGTATATCCATTAAATAACTTTATAAGTCCAGATAAAAATTTTACTTATAATACGTTCGTCGTTACTATTTTTGAAGAATTTATTCCAGTGTTAAATAACGAAAGTAATGGTTATTGCTGGGTAAACATAAACAATTGGCCAAGGCCGTTGCATCCAGGCGCCAAGGCACAATTATTTAATAAATCTGTAATTAAAAAGATAAAAACAATATATAAAAATTGTGATGGCGCTTGCGATAGTGGTTGCTGGATTAATACACTATAAGTGTGCTAGTCATCCTTAACTCTAAATTACAAGCGCAACCATTCAAAATCATTAATCTTGTTCAACATTTCAACGTCGTCAGCATATTTCTCGCCTAACTCCTTTCCTTGGAGCACACCTTTTAGGCAATATCGACCAAAACGAACACCGTTGTCTACAGTAGTCCAAACATTAAATGTTTGTTATTACTTCCTCGTTAAAGGGGCTTACTGGTTTAAGGTGTGTAGTTTTGACTTCAGCCTTAGGGTCAAGCATTATACAACCGCAGCTTGGGCTGCTGACAAATCTTCGTTAGTCCAAAAGTCCTTTTCCAGCATAATTTCGATGTGGCGTACATTGCGATCAATCGCATCTGCAACTTCTTCATCTGTTAAGTCATCTGGAGGACTCACCCTGTATTCGTTGATAAGATCAACACTGTCGCCAAGTGCGCTGTAGTGTTGTGCGATTTCTTCTACTGTTACTTCTACTTCATTCATTTTTTAGCTCCTATAGTTTAGTTGTGTATGATTATTGCGTTGGCTTAGTGCCTCGTCGGCATTCTTAAATAATATGCCTTCGTCGTATACTTCGTATTTAGCATCGCCTGAATACTCTACCAACTTAAATGTTGAGCTCCACAACATCCCATGCACTACCGCTCCACTCATATAGTGTAGAGTCCAATGACAGCGTGGCAGAAAACCTGCCATCAGCAAAACATAAGCAGTCATAGTTATAGCCCCTTTAATAATAAGGTAGTAGGTGTGACGGCTTTGCCAACCTCGACACTAGGGTCACTTGGCGTTGTAGCTAATGTGCCATCAGCCTGAACATAGTAGGTTGAACCAGCCGTTAGTCCTGATTGATTGGTAGAGACACCGCCTGGCAGCGTAATAGTTGCTGTTTCTCCGTCTACATATGCGTCCGTGGATACACCAATAAAATTATCTGAGGTGAGATTGGTGGCGACGGCTTGCGCATCGAGCTGCCCAACAATCGCTGTGCCGTAATTGGAATTACCATAATCCTTATAACAAACCACAAACTGTCCAGCCGTGCTTGGGTCAAAGAATACAAAGTTATTATCACTAGCGGCTGCGTTAAATATAAACTCTGAGCCAAAGCTGATGCTTGTACCTGAAACTGTACCGACAATAACTGTACCGTAACTGCTATTACCGCCATCCTTATAACAAACTACAAGCTCGTTCGCAGTGTCAGGGTTAAAGGCTACTGACATGTGAGTGGCATTATTAGACCCGTTAAATAAAATTTGAGAACCAAAGGTGATCGACGTACCAGATATGGTGCCTACATATATCTTGCCGTAATAACCATCACCAGTGTCTGCACAACAAACAACGAATTTACCAGCTGTGTTCGGGTCAAAGGCTACTGCATTGTTGGTGGTTGACCACCAATTGCTTGTTTGAAAAATCACCTCTGAACCAAAACTAATACTCGTACCTGAAACAGTACCTACACAAGCTGTACCATAATGGGAATTACTAAAATCTCTATAGCAAACTACGAATTTACCAGCATTATTAGGGTCAAAGGCTACTGAGGTGTAGTAGGTAATCCCTGAGTTAAATACCGCCGCAGAACCAAAGCTAATACTCGTACCTGAAACAGTACCGACAATAGCTGTGCCATAACCAGAATTAGTACCATCCCTATAACAAACTACAAACTTGCCAGCATTATTAGGGTCAAAGGATATTGAGATGTCGCCGCAACTCGTTGAGCTAAATGCCGCCGCAGAACCAAAGCTAATACTCGTACCTGAGACAGTACCGACAATCGCCATGCCGTAACCAGAATTATTATGATCCCTATAACAAACTACAAACTTACCAGCAAGATTAGGGTCAAAGGATACTACGGGGTAGTAGGTATCATTTGAGTTGAATACATACTCTGAACCAAAGCTAATACTCGTACCTGAAACAGTACCGACAATAGCTGTGCCGTAACCAGAATTAGTATCATCCTGATAACAAACCACAAACTTGCCAGCATTATTAGGGTCAAAGGATATTGAGGTGTATTCGGCATCCTCTGAGTAAAATACAGTCTCATTACCAGCAGGAATACTTGCCGGTATCGATGTAAGAACCGCATCAACAGCTTCGATCGTACCGTCTGCTTTAAGAATAACTGATGCGCCATTAGGCAACGTGCCAGTAGCGGTAATGTCAGCGGTATGGCTTGATGAGTTTGATACTAAATCACTTAAATTAGTCATTATACACTCCATCCAATTGTCGAATTAATATAAACCATGCGGATTTCTTTCCAGTCTTGGTCAAATGTTAAATCAGAACCAGATGAGGCTATGTTTGAACCATTACGGGCAACTGTGAATGATGTAGTGGATACTGCCCCCGTACCATCCTTTACAATAACGGAGTCACCCACGGAAGGAGAACTTGGTAATGTAATGGTGATACCGCCAGCACCAGCAACAACAATGTCACCTGATGTAGCTGTGTAGTTGGTTGTTTTCACCAAGGGCAATGGTGGGGAGATACCAGTAAGACCACTACCATCACCTACGAATGCTGTAGCTTTAACAGTGCCAGATACTTCAAGTTTTTCTGAGAGTGATGTAGCACCAGTACCAATACCCACATTACCGATTGAGTCGATGACCATACGTTCTGCGTTATTTGTACCAAATTTCATTGGCCCGCTTTCACGATGCCATATATACGCATCAGGGTTAGTACCTCCACCTACGAGAATATCTAAGCCGTCAGAAGCAGTATGTCCTGCTGTGTCTGTGGTTAGTCGCAGATAAGCGCCACTTGATGTACCCTTGATGTGCGTTGTCGTAGAACCAGAAGCACCCGTAACAGGTGAACCACCTATGCCCATGTCGCCTGTTGCAATGAAATTACCGTCTATGTCGCCACCTGATGAGTCGAGAGATAATCTCTTAGCAGACCCGTTGATATACAATCCTGTAGAGTTGACCTTTAGACGTTCAGTTGTACCAGCGCCTATTAAGACTGTACTAGCCATTGTTGATGTGCCGCTCAACGAACCGAGGACGGTGTTACTACCGCCCGTGGTAATTGCCTCACCTGCGTTATACCCTAGTGTTGTGTTATTAGTGCCTGTTGAGTTGTTACGACTAGCATATGTACCGAAGGCACTATTCTGAGAATCTGTATTATAATAGAGAGCCTTATAACCTAAGCTGGCATTGTAATTTCCAGTAATGTTACTACGGTTGTTGTTAGCTCCAACGGAGGTATTCCAGCTACCTGTTGTGTTTAGGCGCAGTGATTGTTGGCCTACAGAGGTATTTTCAAAACCCGTTGTGTTATTCTTTAATGAATACCATCCCAACGCACTACCATAACCTCCAGTAGTATTACTGAGCAATGCTTGTGCACCTACAGCAGAGTTTGATTCGCCTGTGGTAGTTTGATATAAGGCTTGATAACCTACAGCAGCGTTGTTCTGTGCCGTTGTCGCATTATTTAAAGCAGTTACACCCACTGCTACGTTAGCATTGTTAGTACCATCATCATTAGCTAAAGCACCAGAACCTAGTCCTACTGAGTTACCATCGTAATAACCATCACTTAAACCATCAATATCAGTAGCACCACCAGCTAAAGCGGTGGATGATCCGTTAACGTACAGACCTGTGGAGTCGACCTTTAGACGTTCAGTTGTACCAGCACCGATTAAGACTGTGCCAGATAGTGTTGCGGAGCCGCCACTTAATCGACCAATAATTGTATTGTTAGAACCAGTTGTTAATGCTGTACCTGCTTGGTACCCCACAGTTGTATTGTCGGAACCTGTTGTAATGTAGCGACCAACTTCATAGCCAAGGCCTGTGTTTCCGTACCCCGTAGTACAAGCATGCAAGGCTACTTTGCCCACTCCAGTTATATGACCCCCTTCGTAATTGCTACAAGCTGCGTAACCTATTGATACGCCACCAGAACCTGTACAGTCTTTTAAAGACTCATCTCCGATTGCAACGTTGGCGCCGCCATATAGATTCGCGTATGCTGCCGAGTTACCTATTGCGACGTTACCTGCTGCTGAGGTAGCCGTGTGTTGGGCATTGTGGCCAATAGCGATATTAGAGTTAGTCGTAGTTATATTTTCGAGTGCTCCACCCCCAAGGCCAATACCATACCCGTTAGTCTTACCATCACTCAAACCATCAATATCAGTAGCACCACCAGCAAGAGCTGTAGATGATCCGTTGACATAGAGTCCAGTACTGTCGATCTTTAGACGTTCAGTTGAACCAGCACCGATTAAGACAGTGGATGCCATTGTTGATGTGCCATTTAAGCTGCCTATAATTGTATTACTAGATCCTGTGGTGATTGAGTAACCAGCATTACGACCCAAACCCAAGTTGTGGGAGCCTGTAGTTAGATTCTTTAAACTAGCTGCACCGAATCCTGAGTTAAATTCACCTGTTGTGTTGGCCTGAAGACTCTCCTGTCCGAAAGCTGATATAAGTCGTCCAGAAGTATTAGACCTCAAAGAGAAATGGCCGGTGGCTGTGTTATCATATCCATTGGTGTTGTTCTGTAGAGATCGCCACCCAGATGCTGTGTTGTTAGTACCTGTTGTGTTAGCCCATAGAGTCTCATAACCACATGCGGTGTTCCGATGACCAGTAGTGTTAGATTTTAAGGCATTAAAACCGAAGGCTGCATTGCTAGCACCTGATGTGCTAGACGATAAAGACTGATAACCAATCGCAGTGTTAAACTGTGCGGTGCTAGACGTTAAAGACTGATAACCAATCGCAGTGTTATAGCTGCCAGTGGTGTTAGAATATAAAGCTCTATACCCACTAGCTAGGTTGTAACTGCCAGTTGTGTTGGACAACATAGATTGAAAACCGGAGGCTGTGTTGTTATTACCTGTGGTATTTGAGTTTAGCGCTTTATTACCAAACGCCACATTATTTTCACCAGTAGTGTTAGAATAAAGTGTCTGATGTCCGACTGCGCTGTTGTAGCTGCCCTCAGTATTTCCGTACAGCGCATGAGTACCCACAGCTACGTTTTCATTGCCCTCAGTATTTTGATTTAAGCTACGTTCACCAACTGCTGTATTATAAGTACCTGTTGTAAGTGACGTTAATGAGAAAGCACCTAAACCATTATTGAAAGTACCGTAAGATGTTGCATCACTCAAACCATCGATATCAGAAGCGCCACCAACTAAAGCAGTGGTAGAGCCGTTAACATACAACCCTGTATGGTCAATCTTTAGACGTTCAGTTATGCCCGCACCAATTAAGACTGTACTGGTCATTGTTGATGTGCCATTCAGATCACCGATAACAGTATTATTTTCCCCTGTTGTGATTAGCTCACCCGCTTTCTTACCAATACCAATGTTATTTTGGCCTGTAGTGACACCTGACAAACTTTCCTTACCAACCGCAGTGTTACCATGCCCTGTAGTTTGGTCGTAGAGTGCTTGTTGGCCCAATCCAGTTGAGTCTGTACCTGTTGTGTTTAGGCGTAGGGCGCTTACCCCCACAGCAGTATTGTTGTAACCAGACGTAATCTGGGTCAATGTTCCACCGCCAACAGCAGTGTTGGCACCCCCTGTCATTGATGCGTTTAATGCGTCTCCACCTAAGCCGTAGCTGGCTAGCGATAAAAAGCTTCTCGCATCACTCAAGTCATCTATAGACGTAGCACCACCCTCTAAAGCAGTAGTAGAGCCATTGACATAGAGTCCAGTTGAGTCGATCTTTAGACGTTCAGTTGAACCAGCACCGATTAAGACTGTACTAGATAGAGATGATGAACCAGCTAGAGTTCCGATAACTGTGTTGTTTGAACCTGTAGTTATGTCTTCGCCAGCATCGTTGCCAAGCCCGATATTATATTCTCCAGTGGTAAGGCTCAGTAAGCTATTAGTACCTACCGCAGCGTTTTTGCTTTTGGAACCTGATGTGTACAAAGCGTTGTAGCCAATAGCTACGTTTTCATTTCCCCCACTAAGGTCTTTTGCGGCACTTCTCCCCACTGCGGTATTATAGTTACCTGACGAGTCTGTAAGAGCAAGTTGACCTACTGCACAGTTAGATGACCCACCTGTAACGTTTTGCATAGCAGACGTGCCTACAGCTAAGTTGTAGGAGCCTCCAGTGAGAAGCTCTAAGGCGTTATTGCCGATTCCTAAGTTAAAAGAAGCTCCAACAGTGTCTGTGGCGTCATCTAAATCGTTGAGGCTAGTAGCGCCAGTGTCTGTCCAAGGTACGTTAACAACTGCTTGATCATTACTGTTTAATTGAATACCATATGTTCTTCCTGCTGTAGTTGTCACTGAATTAGCAGCAACCGTTTGATCGGTATCGCTAAATAGTTCAATGCCGCCGCGTGTGTAGTCAGTGGCAAGCGGTAACGAGTAATTAGTTAAGGGAGTAGCTGAACCATTAACGTACAAACCTGTACTATTAATCTTTAGACGTTCAGTATCGCCAGCTCCTATTAGAACTGTACTAGATAGAGATGTTGAGCCAGCTAACCTACCAATAATAGTGTTATTAGAGCCAGTAGTTATGTCGTCACCAGCCTCGTAACCAATACCTATATTATACTCACCAGTGGTTACATCTATTAGAGCGTTTGAACCGAAGGCACTGTTACCAGTTTTAGCCCCTGATCCAGATAATGCGCTATGTCCGAATGCACTATTACTGTTGCCAGTAGTTGTACCTTTCATCGCAAAGTAACCGAAAGCGTTGTTGTAGTTACCCGTGGCGTTAGCCATTGAGAGGTAACCTAACGTATTGTTTGCTGTTCCTACGTTGGTTTGGTTAGCTTGTGCATATGCCCCGATAGCTATAGAAGCATTACCAGAAGTTATACTGTCTTGTGCCCCATTACCGATACCGATACAGTTCGTACCTGTGCCCGTTTGTGCATCGCTCAGATCATCTAACTCAGTTGCGCCGCCACTGCCACCTGTGGAATTAATAGTTATAGTGTTATCACCTGTAGTGCTATATGATAAAGAAACATTTGTGCCACCAACAAACTTGACATTTTCACTACTAGATATAACACCTCTGTCAGTACCTTCGACCCATAAATCCCAACCACCATAATTATCAGCGCCAGTCACGCCTGTGTATCCCAAATCAGCAAGTGTAAGTGTGCGAGTTTGAACTATACCATTTGCATCTGTTACGTGACCTAATGTATCAGTTGTTACGTTAAAGTCTAGATCAGATATGACTGTAGCACCTGTTAACGGAGTAGTATCAATGTCAATGTCATCACCAGGGTGGGTTGGATGAATATAGTAATTGGCATTTGTGTCAATAGTATCAAGCTTGGCGCCATCAACAGATACGTCACGACCATCTACAGTACCTGAAACTGTTAAATCTCCAGATATGTCAACTCCCCCAGATAGATTCTGGAAGTATGCAGTAGTGCCGCTAACATAAAACTTACGTGAGCCACCTGCAATTAAACCTACTGCATCTGAACCAATATACCCAAGGCCGGTATTATTGTCTCCATTAAATGTATATTTTGGTGCCGATGATGAAGATGTCCCATTGGCTGTCATTATTCCAGTAATAGTCGTATTGCCACTACTGTCGATTGTCAATCGAGGGCCGCCAGCTGTAGCTATGTCCATTTTATCAGTATTGTGGTCATATCTTAACCAACCGCGATACTGTGTGAAATTGGGTGTCGAACCCCCGCCTACATAACCACCGCCATCAGCGAATAATAAAGAGCCTTTACCAGTTGTAGAAGAAGCAATTTGGATTCCCTCATCTGCACCGGCTAAATCGCCAACAACAAGTTTCGTATAGAAATTGTCTTCATCTTCTCCGATACCTAAGTCGCCTGTCAGCTCTCCGCCTGTAATCGGCAAAGCACCTACATTGGCCGCAGTAATTGTACGAGTTGAAACTGTACCATTTGCATCTGTTACGTGACCTAATGTATCAGTTGTTACATTTATATCTATGTCGCTAACTACGGTGGCACCAGTTAATGCACCAGTGTCTACACTAAAGTCATCACCAGGATGGGTTGGGTGAGTGTAGCTAGTGTACTCACTTGGTACAGGGATATTGTAATGAGTAGAACCATCGTTTGTGAATTGCCAACGATCGTTGCTCTCATTGAATCGTAAATCTACGTTTGTACTTGACCCACGCTCGACTTCAATGCCGCTATTTTCACTTGGTGTACCTGTGGCATTTGAATTAAGTAATATAATATTATCAGCAAGATTAATGGTTTCTGTATTAACTGTAGTAGTGGTACCAGAAACTGTTAGATCTCCTGACACGACCAAATCATTAGAGATAGTAACATCATCTGTTAAACCAATCGTTGCAGATGATCCTTCTGCTGGGGTGTGAGTTACTTGAATTTGATTAGCTGTACCTGAAATACCAGACATGTAATTGCCAGTTGTATCTGTCCCCAAAGCAACACTATTTGTATCTACACTTGCTGCTTGTATATTCAATGCATCAACA
>Ga0098054_1000173_pt1 | contig 62537 bp, 61 predicted proteins | sample 16_taG_FD_75048 | JGI IMG/M metagenome (GOLD analysis project Ga0098054, IMG submission 75048) | Marine viral communities from the Subarctic Pacific Ocean - 16_ETSP_OMZ_AT15313 metaG | ecosystem: Environmental > Aquatic > Marine > Oceanic | place: Pacific Ocean | collected 2015-01-18
CTCGATCCGTGCCCACTGCGCATCCGAAAACCAAAAGAAATCAGACATATCCATTGCCTCCTCGCTGGAGACAATGAATCATCACAACCGAACTTTGGGAATCCCCTTAATGGGTCCGGACCCGTATACTTCTTTATTGGAGCTATGCTCGCTGTCGCTGTCCATCAATTGCTTGCACTGCTCATTATGAGCGGACCTTGATCGGGAAGCGGTCGAACATTCAAACGGGTTGCCATCATGACAGGTACCAAGAAATCTGGGGCCATCGATATGGATCAAGCCCTCCTCGACCCCGGCTCGGTATTCTCTTCGCCGGAGGTTCTGCTTGAGCATGATGGATTGTCTGGAGCGGAGAAGATCGAAATCCTGCGGCGCTGGGAATACGATGCGAGCGAGATTTGCGTTGCTGTTGAAGAGGGCATGCCCGGCGACGAGAGCAATCTACTGCGGCGGGTTCTCCTCGCGCTCGAACAACTTTCAGGCGACGTCCACACGGAACAGATCGGCCCTACAAAGCAGCACGGCATTTCCCGCTCCGCTATAAAGCGCACATAGCTTGTTCGATCGGAATGCGCAGTTGCCTTTGTGCGTGCGCAGGGTTTGTCCGAGGGCTGAGACGAGCCGCTGACGACCGTTGGACAGAGATGCGGTCGTTCGCATGAATTCGTGGAGGCGCCTTGCATAAGGGGTGGCCTCAGGTCTCGTAGAACTCGGCGGTCGCCATCAGAGCGTCCATGTCGAGAATCGTGAGCTGTCCGGACCTTATCTGGAGAATGCGCGACTGTCGGAGACTTCGTATAACCCGGCTGACATGCACCTGGGTCAGGCCCAGCGCATCGGCGACGGTTTGCTGGCGGAGCGGAAAGGGGATCGTGGCACCATTGGAAAGTCCCTTCTCCCTCAGGCGCCGGTGAAGGTCGAGGATGAGGCGCGCGAGCCGTTGTTCCGCGTTGCGACGACCAAGATCAATCAGTCGCGCCTCACTTGCCTCTTTGCTGGACAGGCAGAGGTCGACGAAGGTCCAGATGAACGCCGGATTTTCGCCTGCGATTTCCTTGAGATAGGTAACGTCGAAAGAGCAGTACTCAACCGGCGTCAAACTTTGTACCGGCACGCGCACCTTGTCGCGCATGAGGAACTCGCCGCCCGCTATGTCCCCCGGCAGCAAAATGGATAAAACCTGACGCCGTCCGTCCGAGGTTATGGCCGAGCGAAGCGCCCAGCCTTGCCTGAGAACAATTACGCGCCCCGACGCCTCGCCCGGTCTGAGAATTTGCTGGCGAGCGAGAGCGGAGCCCGCCGTCTTGCGACGCTCACCCTCCCCCAGACTTGCCCCCATGACCGCAGCGCAAAAGCCGACAGACCGAAATGGGCAGGTGTCACAACCTTCCGATGAAGCGTCGATCTTCTTCCCGTCCTGTGCGCTATCCTCCCCAACCGGGGTGCCGCCGACATTGCCACTCACGGAACACTCGCCGCCGGATTAGGTCCGGCTTGTCTTTAACGGAAATCATTCAACTGTCTCGATACGAAACAGTTATAGAGTCCTAACCAATTTTTCCACATCAAACCTGACTAAAATCAGTTTTTAACTTACGTTATAAACACGCTATATAAATATTCATCATAATAATTATTCTTTGACTACAGTATTATTAACCATTTATTTCATGTCTACCCCTAATATTGAAATTAATCGCTCCGAATCGGTGACAAAAAGTCGCAGTAATCGCTGACTTTTATCCACTTCAGGGCGGGAGAACAGGACCCGGCAGGACCGGGGCCGTTGTTAAAATGGGGGCCAGCATGACGAAAGACGACACATCGGCCGTGGACCGGGCATCGCGCCTGCGCTTCATGGAGGTATCCGACGAGACCGGGGCAGCGCTCCGCGAGTTCTGGAAAGTTCTGGAGCCGCACCTGCCCCAGATACTCGACACCTTCTATGCACACATCGGCGCCGTGCCCGAGCTCTCCAAGCTCCTTGGCAGCCAGGCACCGCGCCTGAAGCAAGCCCAGGGGGCACACTGGGGAAGGCTTTTCTCGGGCACGTTCGACGATGCCTACATGCAGAGCGTCCACACGATCGGCCTCACTCACAACCGCATCGGCCTCGAGCCGCGCTGGTATATCGGAGGCTACAAGTTCGTGATGAACAGGCTGGTCGATATAGCAGTCAAGAAGTATCGCTGGACGCCCGGACAGCTTTCCCAGGTCCTTTGCGCGGTGAATACTGCTGTTTGTCTTGATATGGATCTCGCCATTTCGGCATATCAGGACGCGATGGTAGAGGAAAGGGCCGGACGGCAGAAGGCACTGGAATCAGCCATCTCCGATTTCGATGTCGCGGTGAACGAGATCATCAAGTCGGTCGCCTCGGCCTCCACCGAACTCCAGGCCTCCGCGCAGGCCATGTCCGTAACGGCGGAACAGGCGAGCGCCAAGACGACGACGGTCGCGGCGGCGTCCGAGGAAGCGTCGACTAATGTGCAGACGGTTGCTTCGGCCAGCGAGCAGCTTTCGAGTTCGATCACGGAAATCGGACGGCAGGCATCGCTCTCGACCAAGATCGCCGGACAGGCCGTGCAAGAGGCACATCGCACCGATGGCAAGGTCCAGGGACTTGCGGAAGCGGCGCAGAAGATCGGCGATGTGGTGACGCTCATCAACGATATTGCGGCGCAGACCAACCTACTGGCACTCAACGCGACCATCGAAGCGGCGCGCGCCGGCGAGGCCGGCAAGGGCTTTGCGGTCGTCGCCTCCGAGGTGAAGAGCCTTGCCAACCAGACAGCCAAGGCGACCGAGGAAATCGCCGAGCAGATCAAGACGATGCAGGCGGCAACGCAGGAGTCCGTCGATGCCATCAAGTCGATCGAGAAGACGATCACCGAGATGAACCAGATCGCCACCTCGATCGCCGCAGCGGTCGACGAACAGGACGCCGCCACCAACGAAATCGCGCGTAACGTGCAGGAGGCGGCGCGTGGCACGCAGGACGTATCGTCGAACATCGTCGCCGTGGCGGAAGCCGCAGCCGAGACCGGTTCGGCAGCGGCCGAGATTTCCGGTTCGTCCGACATTCTTGCCCGGCAGGCCGAGACACTTCGCCAGCAGGTTGACACCTTTCTCAGCCGGGCACGGGTTGCCTGAGTAACCGGACTGGGAGAAGAAGGTGCCTCATCGCCCGATTATTTTGCCGCGTTCGCCCGCAGTGTTCGTATTCGATCCTGCAACAAGCCAACTCGTCTCGCAGAATGCGAGCGCAGGCGATCTGCTTGCGGCACTCGGCTGGGACAGCGACGAGACACCTACACTCTCGACCATCGAGCGGCTGCTCGCCCGGGGGAGCAAGATCACTGCAGACCCCCAGACTGTAGCCGGCGGAGAGGAACGCAACTACGAACTGCGTAAACGCTGCCGCCGTCCAGACAGCAGTGAGTTCGTCCTGAGCCGCATATGGACGCCCGGGTCAAGCACGGCGCTCATCGTGACCGACATCACGGAATCGGTTCAGGAGGAGCGTCAGCTGCGCTTCGCACAAACGATTATCGACCGCCTGATGAAATCGGATTCACTCTCCGATGCTCTCGGCCGGGTGCTACACGCGGTTCTGCTCTATGCCGGCTGGCAGCAAGGGACGGCATGGATCCCGAAGGATGGCACTCTTTCGGCACGGAAGAGTCTCGACCGCCCGGGAAAAGCACAACCGCGCGAGAAAGCCCAAGAATACGCGCGGGAGATCGCGGAACGCTGTTGGCGCACCGGCGAGAGGATCTGCGCTACAGGCGAAAGCGGTGGCGGCGTTGCGATACCGCTCAAGGCAACCAACGACGTTATCGCCGTGCTTACCTTCGCAACCAACGAGGTACGCCGGCGCGACCGGCTGACGATCGAGGTGCTGGACGGCATCGCCGACAAGATCGGCATGGCGCTAAAGTGCCGGATCAATGCCGAGGAAATGACCAATGCACGACGGCAACTCGACGAACTGCTCGACACCGCGGGCGACGCGATCGTCGCCATGGACGGCGATCGCAACATTCGCATCTTCAACAAGCGTGCCGAAGCGATTTTCGGCTATAGCGCCGAAGAAGCTATCGGAGCGAAGCTCGACACACTTCTTCCGCAAAGCATAAGAGCCCGGCACCAAACCCATGTCGCCCGCTTCGCTCGCGATGAGGAGCCGACACGGCTCATGGGCCGACGCCCGGAAGTCAAGGGCCGCCGAAAGGATGGATCCGAATTTCCGGCCGAGGCGTCCGTGTCTCGCATCATGCTGGATGGCGAAATGATATTCATGGCCGTCGTGCGCGACCTGACCGCACTTCGGCAAGCGGAAGACGCTTTGCATGCTCGCGAGCAGCAGATGCGTGTCATCATCGAGGCCATGCCATTCGGCCTGGCGACCGTCCGTCAGTCCACCGGTGAAATCATCTTCTGCAACACTTCATTCAGCGCTCTGGTCGACAGCGAACAGCGGAAGCTCGCCGGGCGCCATATCGCGGAGTTCACCGGCACCGAGTTCACCACACGGCTTCTGGCAAGCAAGAAGATTGACGGCCGCATGGAGGAGATCGAGGCGCGCGTCATGAGCGAGGCGGGTACCGAGATGTGGTGCGTCGTCTCTGCCGTAGCGCTCAGCATGGGTGGAGAGCGCGTGATTCTGATCGGCTGCTACGACGTCACGGACAGGCGCCGCGCAGAAAAGGCGCTTCGCGACAGCGCACGGAACCTCGCGGCCGCGGAGCGCATTGCCCATCTGGGAAACTGGCAGCTCAACGTCAGCACCATGGAGATTTCCTGTTCCGACGCGGCCCTCCACATTCTCGGCGGCAATCCGGAGGACGGGAAGACCACGTTGCAACATGTTTTAGGACAGGTGCATCCCGCCGATGAACCCCTCTTGCGCCTTGCGGCACGCACCGCTATCGAGCAAGGGACGCCGTTCCGCATAACGCATCGCATCTCACCTCCGACCGGCGAAATGCGATACATTCGCTGCGAGGCGGAGGCGATCCGCGGACGCAACGGAGAGATTGAGCAGGTGATTGGCACCGTGCTCGACATCACCGATTTGCAGAAGGCGACCGAAGAGCTGCGCGCCGCGCGCAACAAGGCCGAATATGCGAACCAGGCAAAGTCCCAGTTTCTAGCCAATATGAGCCACGAGCTGCGGACGCCTCTCAATGCCATCATCGGCTTTTCGGAGCTCATGGCCACCGACGTCATGGGCCCGATGGAGACGGCGCAGTACCAAGCCTATGCAAAGGATATTCACGATAGCGGCCTGCATCTCCTTGCCGTCGTGAACGACATTCTCGATCTCAGCAGGATTGAGGTCGGGGTAACGGAACTTGAGGAGACGGAAATAGATATCGAGGATATCTATCACTTCTGCACAAGAACTGTGGAAGGCAGGGCCAAGGCGGCGAAGTTGGCGCTGATACAGGAATCGGCATCGAACCTTCCGAAACTCAGGGCAGATCTCAGGCTCACACGACAAATCCTGCTCAACCTTCTTTCCAACGCCATCAAATTCACGCCAGCCGGCGGCACCGTCTGCCTGGGTGCGGAAATTGCGGCAGGCGGCGCGCTGGTTCTTTCCGTCGAGGACACGGGGATCGGCATCGCGGCAGAAAACATCGAACGCGTTACCGAGCCTTTCATGCAGGTGGAGAGCCACCTCACCCGCCGTTTCGACGGTGTAGGCCTGGGCCTCGCGCTCACAAAACAATTTGCCGAGCTACACGATGCGAAGTTTTCGATTATGAGCGCCGAAGGCAAGGGAACGCGCGTTGAAGTCGCCTTCCCCGCATCACGAACGCTGACGACCGATGAGCCGCATCTGTCGGCGGTTGGCTTGTAATCTCAGTTGTCGAACTTCTAAGTATTTATAAAATAATAACAATAATATTCTACGTATTTACCAACAATTAGTTCCGACTCATTAGCCTGTTTTCCAATAAATATGGAAATGGGTTAGTCGACATGGACGATCTTCTCAAGGATTTTCTCGCCGAGACCTGCGAGGCGCTTGATGTGCTGGACAGCGAAATCGTGGAGCTGGAGCAGCGGCCCGGCGATCCCGCGCTTCTCGGAAGCATCTTCCGCGTCATGCACACGATCAAGGGTACATGCGGCTTCCTGGGGCTTCCCCGGCTGGAGTCCGTTGCCCATGCGGCGGAGGACGTGCTTGGCCGCGTCCGTGACGGCGAACTCGCAGTCTCGCACGATGTGATATCGCAGGTGCTGGTTGCGCTCGACCGCATCAAGGAACTCGTCGCCTCTCTCGGCGCGACGGGTGGCGAGCCCGCGGGCGAGGATCGCGAGATCATCGACGCATTGAGACGCATTGCGAACGGGGAGACAGCCGCTCCTGCCAGCACCGCCCCGGCCCCCGAAAAACAGGGTTCGCTTTTCGATCGCGCCGGCGCGGCATCGGGCATCGATACAGCCTGCGAACTTGCCTGCGCAGGCTTCGCCGCGAAATCCGCCGACGGCGCCGAACTTGAACCCGAACTGCTGAAGCTCCAGTTCGCGCTTGCCAAGGGCTTCGAGGTAGCGCTGCAGAGCACGCCGGGGATCGATATCGCCGACGTCCTGACCTGCCTGACCGACAATGGCTGGACCGAGGAGGACATCGCGCTCCTCGAAACGGAGATCGGCCAAGGCTTCCGATCGCTCGGCGTGGAGGAGGAGGATGTTGCCGCGTTGCTCGCCCTGCTCCATCGCGGAGCGCAGGATGCTCCTCAGGCGGCGCCCCCGCTGCAGACGGAGCAAGAGCCCGTCGTGGCGGCACCGGCTTCAGCAAATCCCAGCACAGAGAAGCACGATGCGGCCGCGCAGGGCCAGACGCAGACCTTGCGGGTCAACATCAATGTTCTCGAAGATCTCATGACGCTGGTGAGCGAACTCGTCCTGACGCGCAACCAGCTCCTCCAGATCATGCGCAGCCACGGCGACAGCCCCTTTGCGGCGCCGCTGCAGCGGCTGAACCAGGTAACGACCGAGCTGCAGGAAAGCGTGATGATGACGCGCATGCAGCCGATCGGAAATGCCTGGGGCAAGCTGCCCCGCCTTGTCCGCGACCTTTCGCAGGAAGTCGGCAAGAAGATCGAACTTGTGATGACGGGTGCCGACACCGAGCTCGACCGACAAATCCTGGAATCGATCCGCGACCCGCTCACCCACATGGTCAGGAATTCAGCCGACCACGGAATCGAGATGGCGGCTGACCGGCTCGCCGCAGGAAAGCCCGAGCACGGCACGATAGAACTTTCAGCACGGCACGAAGGCGGCCATATCGTTGTCGTGGTTTCCGACGACGGGCGCGGCCTGCCGACAGCGCGGATCAGAGAGAAGGTCCTGACAAACGGGCTGGCGACCGAAATCCAGCTCGAGGGTATGAGCGAGCAGCAGATCCAGCAGTTCATCTTCCGGCCCGGCTTTTCGACCGCAGCCGCCGTGACCAGCGTATCGGGCCGCGGCGTGGGCATGGACGTCGTTCGGAACAACATCGAGAAGATCGGCGGCATCATCGAGTTCCAGTCGACAGAAGGTGTCGGCTCCCGCTTCACCATCAAGATTCCGCTGACGCTTGCAATCGTTTCGGCGCTCATCGTCGAATGCGAAGGCGAGCGCTTTGCCCTGCCGCAGAACAGTGTCGTGGAGCTGGTCCGGATCAACCGCGCCACGAGCAAAGGGCTCGAGAACATCAACGGGCACCCTGTTTACCGCCTGCGCGACCGGTTGCTGCCGCTCGTCTCGCTGTGCGAAATCCTCGGGCTGCCACAGACCGGCTCCGCCGCCGAGACGAGCGAGACCGACAGCATGTATGTCGTTGTCTCGCAGGTGGGCGCCTTTACCTTCGGTATCATCGTCGACAAGGTATTCGATACCGAGGAGATCGTCGTCAAACCGGTTTCGCGCTGCATGCGTCACATCTCGTGCTTCTCGGGCACGACAATCCTCGGGGACGGGCGCGTGATCATGATTCTCGATCCCAACGGCCTCGCCTCGGCGGTCTCCGCCTCGCCGCATGCCGAAGCAGCCACCCTTGCCGGCAACACCGGACGCGGCTCGCGCAGGGATGAGGCCGTTTCGATGCTGGTCTTTGAAGCCCGCGACGGCGGCCCGAAAGCCGTGCCGCTGTCTCTCGTCGCGCGACTTGAAGAAACGGATCTTGCAACCGCCGAGAAGGCGGGTTCGCTCACCGTCCTGCAATATCGCGGCGGGCTTATGCCGCTCATCGACCTTGACGGTAACCCGGCGGAGCGAAAGGGCCGGCACCCGATCCTGGTCTTTGTCGACGGACAACGCATGCTCGGCCTCGTCGTCGACCGGGTGGTCGACATCGTGGATGCGCCGCTCGACCTCCAGCTTTCGGGCGGCGGACGGCCCGGCACTCTCGGCAGCGCCATCATCGCCGGAGCCGCGACCGACATCGTCGACACGGTTTACTATCTGCGCCAGAGCAACACCAACTGGTTCGAAGTCAAGACCGAGAGCCCGTTCGGGGCGGAAGGCGAGCGAAACGTGCTGCTCGTCGAAGACAGCGCCTTCTTCCGCAATCTCCTGATCCCCATGCTCACGGTCGCCGGCTACTCGGTGACCGTCGCGGAGCACGCGGAGGCCGCCATTTCGCTCTGCAAGGACGGAGGCAACTTCGACGTCATCGTTTCCGACATCGAGATGCCAGGGCTTTCCGGGTTCGACCTCGTGCGCACGCTCCGAGCCGACGAGAGAACGAGCGCTGTGCCCATTGTCGCCCTCTCCTCTCATGCCAATCCGAAGGACATTGCACGCGGAAGGGAAGCCGGCTTCACCGATTATGTGACGAAGCTCGACCCCACGGCGCTGCTCAACGTTCTCTCGCGCACGCACACCGAAGAGAACCGCAAGGAGGACGCAGCATGAGCACCGCTCTTCACAGGACAGCGTCGACCACCGCCGCGGGAGCGACGACCGAAGACTATGTGACGATGACGATCGGCGGACAAAGCTTCGGCATTCCCGTACTGAACGTCCGTGACGTGCTCAGCCCGCAGGTCATCACACGCATTCCACTGGCTGCGCCGGAGATCGCCGGATCGCTCAATCTTCGCGGCCGGATCGTGACTGCAATCAATATGCGGACCCGTCTCGGATTGCCGTCCGAGGGCTTCGTCGAACGAGCCATGGCCGTCGTTGTCGAGCATGACGACGAGCCATTCAGCCTTCTTGTCGACGAGGTCGGCGAGGTGCTGAGCGTCCCCCTGCAACGGCGAGAGAGCGTACCTGCCACGCTTGATGAACGCTGGCGTGAGGTTTCCCAGGGGATTTACCGGCTCGACGACCGGCTGTTGCTGGTCTTGAGCGTCACAAGCGTGCTCGGCGCGATATGCGCCGCACCAATTCACTGAGCGTAACGGAGTAAAGACAATGGCCGTCGACATGAAAATGCCGATCCTGATCGTGGACGACTACAAGACGATGCTGCGGATCGTGCGGAACCTGCTGAACAAGCTCGGCTTCTCCGATATCGACGAAGCGACAGACGGGACGGATGCTCTGACGAAACTCAAGTCCCGCCGCTACGGGCTGATCATCTCGGACTGGAACATGCAGCCGATGACGGGCTACGAGCTGCTGCAGAAAGTGCGCGCCAACGAAAGTACAAAGTCATTGCCTTTCGTGATGGTGACCGCCGAATCGAAAGTCGAAAACGTCATCGCGGCACGCAAGGCCGGCGTCAACAACTACATCATCAAGCCTTTCAGCGCCGAGGTCCTGAAGGCGAAGCTGAAAACGGTGCTGGGGGATTTCTGATGACGGGTAAGGGAAGACTCGATCTCGTCGAGCGCCTGACAAACGAGTGCATCGACGTGTGCCTGGCGGTTCTTCGCGGACGGAAGTACCTTGCACCGCTTCTCGACCCCTCCTTTCGCGTGCACAAACTCCAGCGTGCCGTCAATGAGCAGAAAACGGCTGTCGGCGAAATGGAGTCCGCCGTCGATCGCATCATGACGGCCGTCGAAAGGATGTCCGAGATCGACTTCACCGACAGCGATGCCGCGGCACAGCGCGTGGGCGAATGCTGTATCGAGGTCATGGAAGCCTGCTGCTTCCAGGACATAACCGGTCAGCGGATGTCGCAAGTGAGCGAAACGTTGGGCGCTGTCGAGGACACACTGAATTTCCTATCGGATGGGCTCGACGAATCCACCCTTCCAGAGAGCAAGACACTTCTCAACGGCCCGGCACTGCCGGGCGGGGGCATGGAACAGGATGTCGCCGACGAAATTCTCGCGGATGACGAAGGAAAGCAAGAAGCACGCGGATGAGTAACAGGTCGATTGAAGGTCGCGGCAGGGAATCGCGGAATCCGTGCCGGGTCATGGTTGTAGACGATTCCGCAATCGCTCGGGGTATCGTAACCAGAACGCTGGAGGAAGAGGCCGACATCAAGGTTGTCGCTTCGGTATCCAATGGCCTTATGGCGCTAAAGGCGGTCGAAAGACAGGAAATCGATATCGTCGTTCTCGATATCGAGATGCCTGAGCTTGACGGTCTCGCGGCGCTTCCTCGCCTGCTCGAGATAAAGCCTGACCTGAAAGTGATCATGGTCTCATCGGCAAGCCAGCGCGACGCCGACATATCGCTGAAGACGATGGCCATGGGCGCGGCGGACTATGTCGCCAAGCCAAAGGCGGGGCTCGGTGGCGCGGAGAGTTTCCGCGTGGAACTGGTGAGCAAGGTGAGGGCGCATGGCGCGTGTGCCGCGGAGGTTCCGAAGAAGAAACCCGAGCCGGTGCCGCCGGCCACGGCAGTGAAAGTTCAGGCAGGTCCGGCCGCGCCGGTTGTCCGAGGCAAACCCAAGACCCTCATCAGGCCCGATGCGATCGCCATTGGTTCTTCCACCGGCGGGCCGCAAGCTTTGTCTGAGGTACTCAAAAATCTCGATCCGGACCTCACACAGCCCATTCTTGTGACGCAACACATGCCGGCAACTTTCACAGCGCTTCTTGCCGAGCATATGACGCGCTACTCCGGGCGCCCGGCGGCCGAGGCACGCGACGGCGAACCGCTGGTGCAGGGACGCATCTACATCGCACCGGGGGGCAAGCACATGCTGGTGGAACCGCGGGCGGCGGGCGGCATGATCCTGCGCCTCGACGACGGCCCGCCCGAGAATTCGTGCAAGCCGGCGGTGGACCCCATGCTCCGGAGCCTGGCCCGGCACTACAGGGAGCGACTTCTTGCCGTGATCCTGACGGGCATGGGAAACGACGGTCTCAAGGGATGCCAAACCGTTCTTGAGGAGGGTGGACGCGTGCTTGCGCAGGATCGCGAAAGCAGCGTCGTCTGGGGGATGCCGGGTGCGGTGGCGCAGGCAGGAATTTGCGAAGAGATATTGCCCTTGCAAAAAATAGGACCGGCGATCTTACGCATCGCGGCAGGAGAAAAGATATGAACAGTCCGGAATTCGACTATCTGAAGCAGATTCTCTACGAACGTTCTGGCCTCGTCGTTACACCGGAGAAGGGATATCTCATCGAGAGCCGCCTCGCTCCACTCGCGCGCAGGAGCGGGCTGGACAGCGTCAATCACTTCATCGAGAAGACGCGCCGCACGCGCGACGAGACGATGTTGAATCAGATCGTCGATGCGATGACGACCAACGAAACGCTCTTCTTCCGCGATGCCTGGCCCTTCGAGCGATTGCGCAAGAGCCTGCTGCCGGAGGTCATGGCGATGACCAAGGTGTCGCGCCGGATCAGGATATGGAGTGCAGCCTGCTCGAGCGGACAGGAGCCCTATTCTCTCGCCATGACGGTGGCCGAAATGGGCGCTGCCCTGGCGGGATGGAAAGTCGAAATCGTCGCCACGGACATCTCCGATGCCATGCTCGCCAAGGCAAAAGACGGCTACTACTCGCTTTTCGAAGTGTCGCGCGGGATGCCCGACGACATGCTCCGGAAATATTTCGATCCCGACGGCGGCGGCTTCCGGGTAAAGGACAGCCTGCGCGAGATGATCGAGTTCCGGCGCTATAACCTGCTGGAGGATCCTTCCACGAGCAATCTTGGCCCCATCGACATCATCTTCTGCCGGAACGTCCTTATTTATTTCGACGAGGCGACACGCAGGCGCGTCTTCACCGGACTCGCCAAAGTGCTCCGCCCCTGGGGCTATCTCTGCCTTGGCGGTGCCGAAACGGTGGTAGGTATTTCCGATGCGTTCCGCGTTCTTCCCGGGGAACGAGGTCTCTTCGGCCTTGCCAAATAGATGCGGGGACATGGCGCCCTGCGCGGCAGATTGCGCCCGATCAATTGGGGGAGTATTCCGCATTGCGCCGACTTTTAAAGGCCGCTTTATTGCGAGGGTCCGCTCCCGGCATGCGCAGCCTGGCGGGAGACGGCGCGGCGGAGGGGCCATTGTCCAGAACGCTTTATCTGATTAGTGGTTTTCTCGCGCTCGGGCTGGGCGGCATCGGCGTCGTGCTCCCGCTTCTGCCCACGGTTCCCTTCATCATTCTGGCCGCCTATTGTTTTGCCCGCAGCGACGAGACGCTCGAGCGGTGGCTTGTCGAACACCCGACTTTCGGTACTCACATCCGATTGTGGCGGGAACGGGGAGCTATTTCCCGAAGGGGGAAGCGCGCTGCCCTGGCGGCCTTCGCAGCGAGCGCCCTCATCGCACTGCTTTTCGTGTCCCTGCCCTATTCTCTGACACCATTGGCGGCCGCACTCGTCGGCGGGACATGGATATGGACCCGTCCCGACGCGTGAGTCCGAGCTTCCGCGCCGGGCACGACCAACAAAAGGCCGCCTCCCGATTTCGGGAGACGGCCTTCAGTCTGGCGATGAACGCAACGATTATTTCGCCATGTTGATGATCTTGAGTTGCGTGAACTCGACCAGGCCTTCCTCGCCAAGTTCGGTTCCGAGGCCGGAGAAGCGCGCACCGCCGAAGGGAATGTTCGGCGCGAGATCGGCATGCTTGTTGACCCAGACGGTGCCGGATTCGAGCTTCGTCGCAAGGTCGTAAGCCTTCTGCGGATCGGACGACCAGATGGAACCGCCAAGACCGTAAGGCGAGGCATTGGCGCGGGCGACGGCATCTTCCGGGTCGGAATATTTGATGACCGGGAGAACGGGACCGAACTGCTCTTCGTCGACGAGGCGCGTGCCGTCCGATATGTCGCGAACGATGGTCGGCCGGATGAAATAACCCGCCTGTTCCGGCGTATCGCCACCGGCAATGATTTTTCCGGTCTTCTTCGCGTCCTCGATAAGCTCCTTCACCTTTTCAAACTGCATCTTGTTCTGGAGCGGCCCAAGCTGCGTACCTTGCTTCAGGCCGTCGCCGACGATGGTGTTGTTCGCAATGTTCGCAAGCTCGTCGCACATTTCGTCGTAGATCGACTCATGCACATAAAGCCGTTTCATGGCGATGCAGACCTGGCCCGAATTCTGGAACGCGCTCTGAAAGAGTTGCGGCGCGGTCTCTTTCGGGTTGACGTCACCGAGCACGATGCCTGCGTCGTTGCCACCGAGCTCGAGCGTGATGCGTTTCAGAAGACCGGCGGCACCCGCCATGACCTTCTGACCGGTTGCGGTCGAGCCGGTGAAAGAAATCTTGCGAACGTCAGGATGCGCCGTGAGCGCCGCTCCGAGATCATTCTCATCGGCAATGACATTCACAACACCCGCAGGCAGTATGTCCTTTATGATCTCGCCAAGCTTCAGCGACGTGAGCGGCGTCGTCGGCGCGGGCTTCAGCACAACCGTATTCCCTGCAAGCAGGGCCGGAGGCAGCTTGAACGCCATGAGGATCATCGGGAAATTCCAGGGGACGATCGCCCCGATGACACCAAGGGGGCGACGATGCGCCTCAACCTTCTTGCCTTCGCTGTCCTCGATGATCTTTACCGGAAGATCGAGCATGGTGAAGTACCGGAAGAAAGCGGCAGTGCCGTAGACTTCTCCCGTCGCATCGCCGATCGGCTTTCCCTGTTCCTGGGTCAGAAGGCGCGCAAGATCCTGGGCATTGGCCTCAATGACATCGGCGATCGCACTGAGCGCCTTCTTGCGCTCGGCAATCGGCGTCGCGCTCCAGGCGGGGAACGCGGCTTTCGCCGCTGCGACCGCTTCATTCAACTGCGCTTCGGAGGCGCGGGGACAGGAAGCGACGGGCTCCTCCGTCGCCGGGTTGAGAACGTCGGAGACTCTTGCTCCGGCGACGAGCCTGCCATTGATGAGGAGCTTGTATTCGCTCATCCCTTGTTTCTCCCTGTGAGCTCCGTTGGCCGGAGCATTTTCATAAATCAGACCGGACGCAGTCTAACCTCACCCGGCAAGGTTGGCGATTCCGTGCCGGCTTCAGTGTGTGCCGGTCCGAAGCGCCTGCCCCTCGCGGTGCGGGTGCGAGGCGAAAATCGCGTGGCCGTCAAATCTCCGGCAGGCGTCCTCCAGACGTTCGATCTGATGATCTACCTGGGCGCGCTGCTCCTTCGCAGCGGCCAGACGCTTTTTGAAGAAGGACACCGCAAGGCGGTTCTGCTCCTCGATGTCCTTGCCGGTCCGGTAGAGATCGAGAATCTGACGAATTTCATAGAGCGTCAAACCGACTTCACGCCCGCGGAGAATGAGTTGAAGACGAGCACGATCGCGCTTCGAATAGAGCCGGGTCTGTCCCTTGCGCTCTGGTTCGATCAGGCCCTTTTCCTCATAGAAACGCAGCGTGCGATGCGTGATGCCGAATTCATTGGCCAGGTCGGTGATCGTGTAAGTCATTTCAGAAGAAACCTCCGAAAAGTGAGCGAAGGCCGCGGCAGACCGCGGCCTTCGGGTTCCCAGTTACTGCAAGCTTTCGACAATGATGGCCGGCGCCATGCCGCCGGCGGCACACATGGTGACGAGACCGTAGCGCTTGCCGCGGCGTTCCAGTTCATCGATCAGGGTGCCGATGAGGATGGAGCCCGTGGCGCCGATCGGATGGCCGAGTGCGCAGGCACCACCGTTGACGTTCACTTTTTCGCGGTCGAGCTTCAGATCGCGGATGAACTTCTCGGTGACAACGGCAAACGCCTCATTGATCTCCCAGAGATCAATGTCGTCCGGCGTGAGGCCGGCTTTCGCCAGCACTTTCTTCGCTGCGGGCACAGGTGCGTTGAGCATTAGGGTCGGGCAATCACCCATATTGGCCGTCGCCACGATGCGGGCCCGCGGCTTCAGACCGTTCTTGTCCGCATATTTCTTCGAGGCCAGCAGGATTGCCGCGGCGCCGTCCACAACACCCGACGAATTGCCGGCGTGGTGGACGTGGTTGAATTCCTTCAACTGCGGATATTTCTGGCGGATGAGGTCGCCATAGGTTGTGCCTTCCGCGTCGACCGGAATGTCCGCCCATGCTGCGAAAGTAGCCTTCAGGTTACCCAGGCCCTCCAGAGTCGTCTCCGGGCGCGGAAACTCCTCATGGTCGAGTGCGACAGATCCGTCATCATTGTAGACAGTGACAAGCGACCTGTTGAAGCGGCCTTCCGCTATGGCCTTTGCCGCACGCTGCTGGGACGTGAGGGCGAGTTCGTCCACCGCCTTGCGGTCGATGCCCTCCAGCGTCGCGACCGCATCGGCGCAGACGCCCTGCTGGGACTGCGGGTGCAGCTTGCGCAGATGGAGATTGCCGGCATCCATCATCGGTGGGGTTTTAGGGTCTGCGGTTGCGGCCGTGTAGCTCATCATCTCGGTACCGCCGGCGATGACAAGGTCTTCCATGCCGGACATGATCTGTGCCGCGCCAAGGTTCACGGTGGTGATGCCCGAGCCGCAGAAGCGGTCGAGTGTGACGCCGGAGGCCCTGATGTCATAGCCCGCATCGAGGGCGGCCATGCGGCCCATGTCGCCGCCCTGTGCGCCGCGCTGGGAAGAAGTGCCCCAGAGAACGTCATCGACGTCGGCTGTGTTGAGATTATTGCGCTCGGCAATCGCGGCCAGCACGGTGCGAGCCAGATGTTGCGGATGAAGGTGGGCGAGCGAGCCCTTGCCGATCTTGCCGATACCACGCGGCGTGCGGCAGGCGTCGATGATATATGCGTCAGACATTCAAGTTTCTTCCTGTTCGCTGTTTTGTTTGTATTTGCGGGTCGTCGATTTCACTGCTGACCCGTGGTGAGTACGGCTTTTACGCATTTACCGGCGTGCTGATCGGCCACGGCCCGATTGATATCCTCCAACGGGTAGGTTTTCACCAACCGGTCGAACGGAAGTTTTCCCTGGCGGTACAGCTCGATCATCCTTGGAATGAAAACATCGGGGTCGCTGTCGCCTTCGATGATTCCCTTGATCGTGTGACCGAAAGTGACGACCGACATGAGATCGCCGGGGACTGGCGTGCCGGGCGGCGCAATTCCGACGATTCCGAACGTGCCATGCGGTCCGAGGCATCCCATGGTCGCTTGCAGGAGATCCGGGATGCCGGTCGTGTCAAACGCATAATCTACGCCGGCGGGAAGGATCGCGCGTACTGCGGCAACCAGGTCTTTTGCTTCGGCAGGATCGAGCGCATGCGTCGCGCCAAGTTCGAGCGCGAGCTTGCGGCACCCTTCGTGCGGCTCCAGAACGATGATCGTGCCACAATTCTGTACGGCAGCTCCCATGACGGCCGAGAGCCCGACGGCACCGCCACCGAGAATGAGCACCGATGACCCCTTCTCGCAGGCGAGCGAATTCATGATCCCGCCTGCGCCGGTCTGTATGCCGCAGCCGAGCGGCCCTGCAAGTTCGCGCGGGAAGTCCTCGGGGACTTTCACGACATTGCGCTCGTAGGCGCTGAAACCAACCTCAGGCGCACGCACGACGGCAGCCGTCACCTTCATTTCCGCCTCCCTGCCCCTTCATTGCGGGCATATTTTAATGGCGCATTTAAAATTTTAAATCTACATTTAAATTGAAATCAGGACGGAATCAAGGAGGCGCCTGTGGGAGCTCAAGAAAAGGGAAAGGCGCGAGCCGCTCCCCAGCGGCCGGCGGCGCGGGAACTACTTCTCGAGGCGGCAAGCGCCGTCATGAGCGAACGGCAGACGATCGACGTGGCGCTCAGCGATATTGCCGCCCGCGCGGAAGTCAATGTGGCGCTGGTGAGCTACTATTTCGGGGGAAAGGACGGCCTTCTGCTCGCGCTGGCCAAACGGGACGCCGCAAAGGCCTTGGGCGACCTCGACCGGCTTCTTTCGCTTAACATCAGCCCTGCAGAGAAACTCCGGCGACACCTCGCCGGCGTCATCCGAACCTTCTTCCGCTATCCCTATCTCTACCGCCTGCTGGCGGCGCTGATGCGCGACAGCTCGGAGGAAAATGCCCGCGAGATCACAACCTTCTTTGCCGAGCCGCTTGCACGAACGGCAAAGGAGGTGATGGAAGCGGGCATTGCCGATGGCACCATCCGACCGGTCGATCCCGACCTCTTTTACATGGCGGCTCTCGGAGCCTGCGAACAGATATTCGCCAACCGCTCGATCCTGAAATTCGTGCATGGAGTCGAGGAAATCGACGAGGCTCTGCAGCGGCGCTATGCGGATGTGGTGCTCGAAGTGCTGATGCACGGCTATCTCGCGCCACGCCAGAGCTGACGAAGGACAAAGTCAACGACCCGCCCCCGGTTTCCCGGGAACGGGCCGCGACGCGAGGCCAGGCTGTTGGCCTCAGGCAAAGAGTGGCCTCTCTCTCGGTTCGACTGTATTTCCCGCGATCAGTTGGCAACCGCCGGATCGGAAATACCGCTAGAGCAGATCACGATGAGACGGAATCGCCTTGCGATCCCGTCTCATCGTGAAAATCTGCTCGTCGTTTATAGTCTGGACCGTTTTCCGAACCGGCAGGTGTTTCCACCTTCCTGGAAAACGGTCTAGAACATGTAGGACGCCGTCAAGCTGACGAAATCCTTGTCGAAAGAGCCGTTGCGATATTCGGCACCGAAGTTGTTCGTGTAGTCGAGAGCCAGACTGTAAGCATCGAGGTAGCTCGCCGTGACACCCACCGTTGCTGCCATCTTGCCCTCCACGAAGCCCGGGCCGATCGGTCCCGCCGAATAACCGTCGACGTCATGGCTCCAGATGATCCTCGGGCTGAGCGTGTAGGCTGTTCCGAAAGCACTCGGATATTCCATCCGCGCCAGCAGACGGTAGCCCCATGAGAACGAGGTTGCGTATTGCGGCGCGACGGAACACGTGCCGCCGCGATTGCAATTATCACCGTAGGTCGCGGCGGAGCCCGGATTGGCGTGGGTTTCGCCCGAGCGTGGAATGGCGAAACGGTTGCCCTCCGCGTCCGGCAGATACTGGAAACCGGCGTTGCCGACCAGAATCAGCAGACTGCCGCCCAGAGTCCTCACGATCGGATCGGACGGCGTCAGCGTGCTCAACGTGTAGATCTGGCCATGCAACGCTTCCGTCCGGCGCGAGCCGGGGGTGAGCTGGAAGGGCATGTCCGGATAGAAAGCAAGTTCACCGGAAAGAGCCGTCGCATCGCCAATGATCGGGATGGTTGTATTGAAGCTTGCTCCGAACATCTGAATATCTTCAGGTTACTGAACGATCAGATTCTTGTTGTCCCCGGCCGAAAGAGCAAATATCGCCTCTGCGAACGAAACGGGGCGGCCCGCATCGTCCGTCTGTCCTGGAACGGCGCTCGTGCAGCGCGGGCTGGACAGAGAGCCGGGCACAGCAGGATTGCAGAAAACCTGAAGCGCCTGGCTTGTTGCCGTTGGAACGCTTGCCGTGAAGGTACCGAATGGCAGCTTGCTGTGAAAGTTCATGAAGTAGGTCGAAAGCTCCGTGCCCCGGTTCAGCCAGTCAGCGTAGTAGCGCAACGCGAAGCCGTATTGGCCCTCATCGCGCGCCTCCTGATCGGGACCGCGGGGAATGAAGGCTGTAGGTGTGTAGCTCTGACCGTTCCCGAAGTTGAAAACTTCGCCACCCGACAACGCATAACGGCAACCGGCCGAAGCCGCATCGCTCGGTGAAAAGAAGCTGCCGCAGGCGGGAAGAACGGACTCTTCCCACTGGAACACATACTGTGCCTAAAAGGCGAGGTTCGCGGGCAAGCCAACGCTCGCGAAGATCGAGTTTTGCGGCAGGAAAACTTCCTTCAGCTCCACGCCGGGGCGCACCAGCGCCGATACGTCGAGCGGAAGATAGGCAGAGACACCGCCGGGGACAAAGACTCTCGCCCCAGTTCACCGCCTGACGACCGAGACGCACCGTATGCCGAATAGCCGCGTCGCGAATACCGTCCTATGCTGCGTCCCGGTCGATGAAGTCCTGCGCGCCTGCACGCATCGCCGTCAGAATAAGTTGAACGCCGGATTCGTTGCCGATGACGATCATCGGCAACGCCGGAAACCACTCCCTGACGATCGCAAGCCGCTCAAATGCCGTGCGTGCGCCCATGCGGATATCGCTGTCGACCAGGATGCCTTCCGGCCGGAACTGCGCGGCCAGTTCCTCGACATTGTCGATGGCGGGATCGGCACTCATGACGGTCGAGACGGACTCAAGCGCCAGCTTGATCCGTGCGGTGAGGTCCTTGTCGCCTGAGATCAGAAGAAAGCGATACATGCCGCGTTGCCTCATCAGGCCGTGCTTGACGACGTGATCGCCCACGGAATCGACATTGAGCAGAATATCGGCGAAATCGGGATCATAGACCTGTCCTTCGCCCGGCAACGCGGGCCCTTCTCCCGCCTCCATCGGAGAGACGGGGCGCGCTACTATGCGCAATCCAGTGAGTTCGCCAGGGTGGCGTGACTCACATCAACCAGCCTCCGGCAATCCCGGGGCGGTTCAACCTGTTGAAAAGTGATACGATCCGCCTAACCTCATTTTGCGAGGTCAGGCATGATCAAGTTTGCAGTCAAATCGCTGGTGGTGCTGGCCCTTGTCGGCCACGCAATCAAGCTCGTGGAACCGGCCGAACCGGCCATGACAGAACCCGGTTTCATGCCCACGACCTACGCGCAAGACCCGGCACCTCCCGAGCCCGACGTGACGCCAGACCTCTCGACCTTCACCAATGCACAGATCGTGGTGTCGCATGCGGCACGCGATGCGGCCGGTTTCTGCGAGCGCGAGCCGCTTGCCTGCCGGGCGGGGCGGGAACTTCTGATCCGGCTGGCAACCGGCATTCGGGACGTCACCGCAGGTGTCGTTAGCCGGGCGCGAGAAGATGGGGGCGCGAACCTCGACATTACGGAAGATCGGACCGAGGGCGGGTATCGTCCGCTCGCAAACTACAAGGGGGCCTATCCGATCTTTCCGGAAGCGCCGCCGGCGCGCAGCAACGCGCTCTGATCCTTTGAACTTGTTTTTGTGCGTCCTGGTCCGGCCGCGTTAGTTGCGGGTGCCGCCGCTTGCAAGATCGCGCAGGGAACGTTCCAAACGTTCCGCCATCTCCGGCATTTCCCGCTTCAACGCTTCGATCCTGCGCAGCATGCTCTTTGCCGTGAGATAGGGGTTGTGTCCCGGGACGTGGTGTAGCTGCTGGGGGTAAGCAGCCCGCCGCAGCGACCGCCACGAGTCAGGCGGCGCGGCCGCCAAAAGAAAACGCCCCGCGAAGCACGACGTTCCGCCGTCATATTTCCGCTGTGTTGACGCCAAATTCGCCCCAAACCGGCCGTCAACGCCGTTTTGGCAAATTCCCGTTCTCTCTTTGCGATAGGCTTCACCAAGGGAAGAAACGATTTTCAGGAGGCACTTCATGTCGGCTCGCTCGAGAAGGGTTACTTTCACCGGCGCTCAAGGCGACGAACTTGCCGCCCTCCTCGACCTGCCGGCAGCACCCGTGCGAGCCTATGCGGTCTTCGCGCATTGTTTCACCTGTTCGAAAGACGTTTTCGCCGCGGCCCGAATTTCAGGTGCACTTGCCGACCTTGGCATCGGCGTACTCCGGTTCGATTTCACCGGCCTCGGTATGAGCGGCGGCGAGTTCGCAAATACCAATTTCACATCGAACGTTGCCGACCTCCTGCGCGCTGTCGACTTCATGCGCCAGAATCTCGAGGCGCCGAAGATCCTCATCGGGCACAGCCTCGGGGGTGCCGCGATCCTCACTGCAGCAAGCGAGATTCCGGAGGCCAGGGCCGTCGCGACAATCGGCGCGCCGGCAGATGCCCGGCACGTCGTGCGAAGCTTTCAGGCCGATCTCACTCGGATCGAAGAGGACGGTGAGGCGGAGGTGGAGCTTGCCGGGCGGCGCTTTCAAATCCGGAAACAGTTCATCGACGACCTCGATGAGCACGATCTGGGCGAACGTATAAGCGGTCTCGGAAAACCTCTCCTCATATTCCACGCGCCACGCGACGAAGTCGTCGGCATCGAGAATGCCGGAAGGATTTTTGACGCCGCAAAGCATCCCAAGAGTTTTGTCTCGCTTGACGATGCGGATCACCTCCTGACGCAGCGGCGCGATGCGCTCTATGTGGCGGAAGTCCTTGCCGCATGGGCCGGCCGCTATATCGGACGCGAGGCGGCGGCGCGGGACGAGCGAGCGAACGACGTCGTGACCGTTTCGGAGACGGGGCTTGGAAAATTCCAGCAGCGCGTGACCGTTGGTCCGCACAGGCTGACGGCCGATGAGCCCGAGGCACAGGGCGGCCTCAACTCCGGGCCGACACCCTACGATTTCCTGTCCATCGCGCTCGGTGCCTGTACCTCCATGACGCTGCGCATGTATGCCGACCGCAAGGAGCTCGAACTTGGCGCCATCTCCGTCACGGTAGACCACAAAAGGGTGCATGCCCGTGACTGCGCCGAATGTGCGGAGGGGCGCGACGGCTATGTTGACCGCTTCGAAAGAACCATCCGGATCGCGGGCGATATCGCTCCCTCGCTATCCGGAAAATTGGCCGAAATCGCAGGCAAATGCCCTGTTCACCGGACCCTCGAAGCAAGCTCCGTCGTGGTTACGAAGATTGCGGGCGAAAATTGACCTTGGCCTAGTAAAATCTTCGTTTCTGATAACAAAAATGAGAAGCAATATCATTTACAGACTTTTTTGAAGTTTGTATGACAGCCCCCGCGCGCCGTTGCGCCAGACAAGGGGGATGCATGTCTTTTCACTACACCCGGTATTTCCGCCAATCAGCCGCACCTGTTATTGCGGCGCTTCTGTGGGCTCTTCCCGCCTATGCACAGGGCAGCAGCGCAGATTCCGCGCAGCAGGAAACCGCGAAAGCGAAGCTGCACATTCTCGAAGGCCTGACCGTGACGGGCACGGCAGGGGATGCCGACGAGGTTGGCGGATCGGCGACCTTCATCGGCAAGGAGGAAATCGAGAAATTCTCCTATACCGACATCAACCGCACCCTGCGCCTCGTGCCCGGCGTTCAGCTTCAGGAAGAAGACGGTTACGGCCTCAGGCCCAATATCGGTATTCGCGGGTCCGGCAGCGACCGCAACAACAAGATCGTCATCATGGAAGATAGCGTGCTGATCGCACCTGCGCCCTATGCCGCGCCCGCTGCCTATTACTTCCCGTCCATGGGCCGCATGGAGGCGATCGAAGTCGTCAAGGGCCCGGCCGCGATCAAGTACGGACCTTCGACCGTCGCCGGCGCGATCAATCTCTTCTCGACGTCCATCCCCGACAATGAAGATGGCAGGCTGTCCGGGTCGGTGACGGTCCTTGGCGGCGAAGACAGCACTCTTCGCGTCCACGGCTATGCCGGCGGATGGATGCCGATGTCGGATGCGTGGGACGTCGGCATTCTCGTCGAAACGCTGCAGGACAGGACTGACGGGTTCAAGGAGCTCGACGGCGGCGGCGATACCGGCTACCGCATCCAGGACTATCTGGCGAAGCTCGCCTTCCGAAGCACCGCTGAGTCGGGCCTGCGTCAGTCCTTCGAATTCAAGGTGCAACGCTCGGACGAAGTCTCGGATGAAACCTATCTCGGACTGACGCTCGCCGATTTCAACGCGAACCCCTACCGCCGTTATGCCGCCAGCCAGGTCGACGAAATGAATGTCGATCACCTGACGCTGCAGGCCTCGCACCGCGTCGATTTCTCCAACGACCTGAACCTCACGACGACGCTCTACTACAACGATACGAGCCGTGCCTGGTACAAGATCAACGACGCAAGGCTCACCGGCGCGCCTTCATGGACAAGCATTTCCAGCATCGTTTCGGATCCCGTCACGAATGCCGCCGAATATGCCGTTCTGCAAGGAGCCGCCGGCGAGATCCGCGTCCGCAACAACAATCGCGAGTACTATTCGGCCGGCATCCAGTCCGTCCTCGGATCGGCATTCGTCACAGGGGACCTCGCGCATTATCTCGAGTTCTCGGTGCGCTACCATGAAGATGAAGAAGACCGGTTCCAGAACGACGACATCTACACGATGGCCGGCGGGCAGATGACGCTCTCCTCGGCGGGCGCGGCGGGCAGTCAGGACAATCGCGTCGGCGACGCCAAGGCCTGGGCGTTTTTCGTTCAGGACACGATCGACTGGGACCGGCTGACGGTAACGCCGGGCCTTCGTTACGAGACGATCCGTCTGCGCCAGACCCGCTGGAGCACGGCCGATCCCAGCCGGACCGGCCCGACGACCGTTGCGGAGAACTCGGTCGACGTTCTCATTCCCGGCATCGGCGCTGTCTATCATCTGACGGACGAATGGCAGCTTGTCGGCGGCGTTCATCGCGGCTTTGCAGCGCCGGGCCCCGGCTCGACCTCGGACGCCGAGCGCTCCGTCAATTACGAGGCGGGCTTCCGCTACGGGGCGGGCGACCTGTCGCTCGAGGCGATCGGTTTCTTCAACGACTATTCGAACCTGCTCGGTACCTGCACCGCCTCGACGGGCGGAGGCTGCACCATCGGTGCGCAGTTCGACGGCGGCGAAGTGGATGTGAAGGGGTTGGAGTTCACTGCCGGATACGACGCCGGCAAGAGCCTCGGCACGAAGCTTTCCGTGCCGCTTGCGGCGATCTACACCTATACGGACGCCGAGTTCAAAACGAGCTTCAACAGCGGCTTCGGCCCCTGGGGCAACGTCACGGCGGGCGACAAACTGCCTTATGTGCCGGAGCATCAGCTGACCCTGACGGCAGGCGTCGAAGGCGAGACATGGCGGACGAACGTGATCGCCAATTATGTCGATGAGACGCGAGCCGTCGCGGGCCAGGGGGCCATTCCAGCGAACCAGCGGATCGATGACCGCGTCGTCGTCGACCTCTCCGCCGAGCTGGACGTCGTGCCGGGCGTGAGCCTGATAGCGGTCGTCGAAAACATCACGGACGAAGTCTATCTCGTCTCCTTCGACCCGGCGGGGGCGAGGCCGGGCAAGCCCCGAACGATCCTCGGAGGGGTGCGCTTCACCTTCTGACCTCTCCACTTCGAGAGACGAAAGCGGCGGGGCTCGCAAGGCCCCGCCGCTTTTGCGTTCGGCACAAGCCACAGTGTGCCGAGCGAATTTCCGGCCGCTGTGTCTTTATTGCCGAGGCCCGGTCGTTTAGGTTATCCCATTGAAATCAATGTGTTTTTTATAGCCTCTCGTTATGGCCCCGCCGTTCTGCCAAAGTAGATGCAGGTGCGCTGCGGCCACACTTGGGGGCCGTCATTTCACTGTCATAAAAGTGAATACGAACCGTCACATGGCTCTGTTACGAGCGACGCCATGGGGGGTGTTCGCGGTCTTCGCCGCGGCTGCCGATCCTGCAACAGAAGCTCATCCATAGAACACGGAGACGTCAAATGACGTTGAGAAACATTCTGCTGGCCGGCACGGCGATCGGCGCTGCCGCCTTCCTTGCGGCACCTGCTTTTGCCGCCAGCAACACCCAGGCTGAACTCGACGCCCTCAAGGCGCAGATCGAAGCCCTCCAGCGGAAAATCGACGATGTCGAAATCCAGCACGGCACCGCGATCAAGTCGCTCGAAGAGCGCAAGAGCGATGTCGAGGTGACGCTGAAGGACGGCCGCCCCGGCTTCAAGACGGCCGACGGCAACTTCTCGTTCAACCTTCATGGCCGCGCCCATCTCGACGTCGGCGGCTACGATCAGGACAGCGCCAGCGAGGCGAATTTCGGCGGCCTGCGCGGCAACGCCAACTTCCGCCGCCTGCGCCTCGGCGCGGCCGGCACCTTTGCCAAGGACTTCGCCTATAATATCGAGTTCAACTTCGGCGACAGCGGTACGGAATCCAATGCCCGCATCTACGAAGCCCTCCTGACCTACAAGGGCATCGAAGGCGTGAACCTCGTTCTCGGTGCGGCCAAGCCGAAGATGACGCTCGACGATTCGACCTCGTCGAACGACATCACCTTCATCGAACGTGCGACGGCGGTGAACCTCGCCCTCGCGCCGGCAGCCGGTGAAGCCCGCATGCTGACGGGCGGCACTTTCAACACCGACAATTTCTTCGGCGCCGCTTACTACACCATGGGCACTGTCGGCTCTATCAATTCCTCCGGTACGGCCAGTCCTGGCAATACCGACTTCGACACCTCCAACGTCGTCGGCCGCCTCGCTTATGCGACCTCGCCCAAGGAAGGCCTGAACGTCCATATCGGTGCTTCGGCTTCGCATTCCTTCAATGTGCCGGGCGACACGACCCGCTTCCGCGACCGTCCGGAACTTCGCGTCGACGCGACGCGCCTGATCGACACCGGCAATATCGGCGGCGTCGACACCATAACCGTTTACGGTCCCGAACTTGCCCTCAACTACGGTCCATTCCGCGCGCAGGGCGAATACTACCGTTACGACATCGACGGTATCGCTGGCGGCAGCGCCGAGCTCGACGCCTGGTATCTGCAGGCATCGTGGATCCTCTCCGGCGAGTCCTACAGCTACGACATCAAGAAGGCCGCCTATAAGGGTGTGAAGCCTGCCAATCCGTTCGGCTTCGGCAATGGCGGAGCGGGCGCCTGGGAAGTCGCGCTGCGCTACAGCCAGGCCGACCTCAACGACGCCGGCGCGGGTATCGCGGGCGGCGAACAGGACATCATCACGGTGGGCCTGAACTGGTACGTGAACAACAACCTCCGCTTCATGCTCAACTACCTGAACGTGGATGTGGAAGATCGCGGCGGCGTCGCAAATCCGGATTTCGGTCACGACGCGGTTGCGCTGCGCACGCAGTTCACTTTCTAAGACGTCCGATCCGATCCTCGCAGATCAGTCAGGCGGCAACCCCCGGCGAGAAATCGCCGGGGGTTTTCTTTTGCGCGCGACGACGCGAACCGGGGATAAGCACGGGCGTCTGTCATCGAAATGTCATCGAACTGTCAAACTGGCGCGGCTTGTCCCCGCTGTGGCCGCGCTGCATGAGTGCCTGCAGAAATACAACGGCAGACATGCAACGGTACAAAAGCCACAGCACTGCCCGCGACCGATGCCGATGGGTGACAGCGGGGATAAAGGAAGGGTTCAGTCGAGACCGAGCTTCCCGCGCTCCTCGACCGCGAAAACGTAAGGCAGGGAGTAGAAGCCCGCGATGACCGCATCGCGCTGACCGGCTTGCGAGAGCACGTAGTCGAGGAAGGCCCTGCCCGCTTCGCTTTTCCCGCCGCGCAGATAGACGAAGCGGGCGAGCGGGTAGGCCGCGCGGTAGGCGTTCGCCGCGCTGGGAGCAGCGCAGTCCCCGCCATCCGAAACCCGAAGCGCCTTCACGCCGTCGCCGCGATAGCCCGCGGGCGCATAACCGATGGCGTCCGGCGCCGACGCGATCGTGTCGAGGAGCACGGAATAGCGCTCGACGCGCGCGACACCCGGCGCGAAGAGTTCGCCGCGAAGCACGGCTTCGGCGAAGAAATCGCCCTCGCCCGGCCCCGCCTCGCGCGCAAGCGGTATGGCGGGAGCGCCGCCGCTCCATTGCGGATTTTCTTCCGTGTAAAGACGGTGCATATCTTCGAGCGAAATGCAGGTGAGCGGATTCTCCGCGTTGACGAGAACGGCGACCGCCTCCACCGCCGCCTTGACCCGCATACCGCCCTCGACGGGACCGGTGCGCAGCGCCACTCCCGGCTGGGCCATGCGGAAGCTTTCCGGCCAGAGAAGCATGAGGCTTGCCGGTGCGGGCGCGCCCTCGACCGACGCCTCGCCCGCGAGGTCCGGACGGGGCTCGTAATCCGGGTAGCGCTCGTCCACGGCATAAGCGGGCGAAGCGAAGAGAAAGGCGAGGAGGAGGGCGTGACGCATTGCTCGATGTTTTCGGTGGAGGCACAAGACGTCAAGGCATGACGGGGTTTTACGACAGGCGCATGACGCCGGGACCGTCGCATGCCGGCATTTGAATCCTTGTCGCATCAAACCCCGGCGTTTTTCTTGCTATCGGACCCACCCTCCCCCTGTGGGAGGGTCGAAATTCGTGAGCGCAGCGAAAGGAATTTCGGGGAGGGGTGAGCGGGAAAACGGAAGGCGAGCCGTTTGCCGACGGCGGAGAACCCCTCCCCTGAAAATCCTGACGGATTTTCAGACCCTCCCACAGGGGGAGGGTGGTCCAGATGGACATGCGGAACGAGACATCGGACGGATTAAATCGTGACGGCGGCGTCATGGATGGACATGTCCGATTTTGGCGAGCGCGCGGAAGAGGGGCGTTCTAGACTGCTGCGCATGAACATGACGGTTCCCATATCCCCGCTCGAACCGGACGCCTTTCCGGCGTCCGATCTCGGCCTGCGCAAGGCGGCGGGGCTTCACAAGGCGGAGGGCGGGGGCACGCCCGTTTCGACAGCCGAACTCGAGACGATGTCGCATGCCTGGCGCCCCTGGCGCGGCTATGCGGCGCTCGCGCTCTGGACGATCTGACTTTCACGCAAGGAGAGGACCATGAAACTTCCCGACGATCCGGCGCTTGCCACCGCAACGCTCGACACGCCCATCGGACGGTTGCGCCTTGCCGCGACCGAAACGGGGCTGGCGGCCGTGCTGTTCCCGAACCAGAAGGACAAGGTTTTTCCGAAGCGGGAGGGAAGTGCGAAGGCGCGCGCGCATCTCGACAAGGCGGCCACCGCGCTCAGCCGCTATTTCGAGGGGAAGCTGACGGATTTCGCCGGGCTGACGCTGGCGGCGGAAGGAACGGCGTTCCAGAAGAGCGTGTGGGCGGCGCTTGCGCGCATTCCCTTCGGCGAAACGCGGAGCTATGCCGATATCGCGCGCGCGATCGGCAATCCGAAAGGCATGCGCGCCGTGGGGCTCGCGAACGGGAAGAACCCTCTTCCGATCATCGTGCCCTGCCACCGCGTCATCGGCGCGGACGGATCGCTGACCGGCTTCGGCGGCGGCCTGCCGACGAAGAAGTGGCTGCTGGAATTCGAGGGAATCGAGACGCCCAGCTTCGCTTGACGTTCGGTCACACAATTCCACGCAATATGCCGCATCCGGAACTTACCTCACACCGCAAATCGCGCTAGGCTCGGTGCCGGGGGAGCTTATGGTCTGGAGGACTCAGATGATCGGCGACGGTTACGGCGGCATTCTCGGCATCATCATCCTGATACTGGATATCTATGCGATCATCCGCATCGTGCAGAGCGGCGCGGAGCCTTTGTGGAAGGCGATCTGGATCGTCATCGTCCTCTTCCTGCCGGTGATCGGCCTCATTCTCTGGTTCCTGCTCGGCCCGAAATAGGCGCGATACTTTCATCCATGCGCGTTTGAACCGTTCACGCGGACTGCGTGTGCGCGCGGCTATCCCATGTGAGAGGACAAGATGACATTCAAGGATTTCCTGAGCTTCGAGAAATTTCTCTCCGGAAACATTCTCAAGTTTCTCTACTGGCTCGGCCTCGTCATCATCGCGATGTTCGTGCTGGCATCGATGTCGGGCTCGATCAGCGCGATGAGCTATAACGGCGCGCTTGGCGTGTTGCAGTTGCTGGTCGTGCTGGCCGTGGGGGCGCTCGGCATTCTGCTGTGGCGGGTGATCTGCGAGATGTATCTCGTGTTCCTGTCGATGAACGACAGGCTGAAGGAAATCCGCGACAAGCTGCCCGGCGCCTGAGGCTCAGAAGAGATCGGCGAGGGAAACGGCGCCGCCGCGCGGTGCGATGCGGACGGGCACGCCGCCCGCAAAGCGCGCGATCGTCTCCGCCGTTTCGCCGACCGGGACGGGACCGGGCTCGCGCTCGCTCACCACGATGGCGCGCGGCGCGATTTTTTCGGCGCGCATCACGGCGAGCGTCGTCAGCGTATGGCTGATGGTGCCGAGATAGGCGCCGACGACGAGGAGCGGCGCGAGGCCGGTCTTTTCGTTCAGCGCCTTCATCCAGTCGAGAACCGTGTGGCGCTCATCGAGCGGGACCATGAGGCCGCCGACGCCTTCGATGACGAGAGGATCGTGGGCGCGCGCCGCCGTCACGCATTCGGCGACGAGTTCGTCGAAATCGATGGCGCGGCCCTCGCGCTTCGCCGCCATGTCGGGCGAGAGCGCGGCCTTGAAGCGCCAGCGCGAGACGAGGCCGGCATTTTCCCAGGTCACGGGCTCGCCCATGGCGGCGAGCAATTGCGCGGGATCGCTTTCCGCAAACGTCTCCTCATCGAGGCCGCTCACCAGCGGTTTGATCGCGCGCGCCTTCAACTCGCGCGTCAGCATGGCGGAGACATAGGTCTTGCCGATTTCGGTGCCGGAAGAGGTGACGAAGATGGGGGACATGTTTATTCGTTCGCTTAAGCCCCTCCCCCTCGCGGGGAGGTGTGAGGGCGCAACTATATTATTCGGCGGCCTTGCGCGGGATAATCCGCTCACGGACGAGGGATGCGAGGCGCGCGATATCGGCGCCGGCGTGCTCCGCCGTGAAGGTGAAGCGCAGGCGCGCGGTGCCCTGGGGCACGGTCGGCGGGCGGATGCCGGTGACGAGATAGCCTTCGGCCTCGAGCAGGGCGGAGGCGGCGAGCGTTACCTCCGCGTCGCCGAGGATCAGCGGCACGATGGGGCTTTCGGGATCGGGGAGGCCGAGCGCGCGGGTGAAGGCACGCGCCTTCTCGACCGGGCGCCTGCAATAGTCCGGGTTCGCGCGGATGAAATCGAGCGCGGCAATGGCGGCGGCGGCGGGGCCAGGCGGCAGGCCCGTCGAATAGATGAGCGTGCGGGCGCGGGTGCGGATCAGGTCGCAGACGACGTGGCTCGCGCAGAGATATCCGCCATAGGCGCCGATGGCTTTCGACAGCGTGCCCATCTGGAGCGGCACGGCGGCTTTCTTGTTCCCCAGAAAACTCGAACCGCGGCCTTCACGGCCGACGACGCCGAGCCCATGCGCGTCATCCGTCATCAGCCAGGCATCGTGGCGCGTGGCGATTTCCGCCATCGCCTCGACGGGCGCGGCATCGCCATCCATGCTGAAGATGCCGTCGGTGAGGATGAGGCAGTGCTGCGCGGCCTCCCGATGCGCGGCGAGCAGCGCTTCGAGGTGGGTCATGTCGTTGTGGCGGAAGATCTCGACGCGCGCGCCGGAGAGTTTCGAGCCCGAGAGCAGGCAGGCATGGGCGAGTTCGTCGGCGAGGATCAGATCGCCCTCCCGGACAAGAGCGGGGATAATGCCCATATTCGCCATGTAGCCGGAGCCGAAGACGACGCAGTCTTCGGCCTGCTTCCATTCGGCGAGGCGAAGCTCCAGCGCGCGGAAGAGCGGATGATTGCCGGAGACGAGGCGCGAGGCGCCTGAGCCGACGCCGTATGTTTCCGTCGCCTCGATGGCGGCGCGCTTCACCGTCTCGTTCTGCGAGAGGTTCAGATAGTCGTTGCAGCAGAAGGAGACGAGGCGGCGGCCGTCGCGGAAGGCGATGGCGCCCTCGCGGCGATCCGTCTCGACAAGGCGGCGGCGGAGCGCCTGCGCCTCCAGCGCGTCGAGCTTTTCGCGCGCGAAGCGGTCGAGCGTGCTCTCGGGATTCTTTGGCATCCACCTGCTCCTCTCGGGGAGGAGGTATGGGCCGCGCGGGCAATCTCGTGCAAGCCTTTTGTGACACAAGCCTGCGGGCAAGCGACGTCTGTCCGCTGCGGCCGCTTACCCCTCCCCGAAAAATCCTGCGCTTCGCTTGAATTTTTCGACCCTCCCACAGGGGGAGGGTGGTCCAGACGAGGAACTCAGAAACTGCCGGTTTTCAGAGAGATGCGGGAGCTGGCGGCGAGCAGCGTGCCCGGCTCGACGGGCGCTGCCTCCGGCTTCTCGACGCTCGCATAGGCCTTGGCGAAAAGTTCCCCGGCCCTGGCGATTTCCTCGGCAAGGCTCTCATGCTCCTCGCCGAGGGAGGGCTTGAGCGCCTCGGCCCGCTTTTCGGCGACCTTCCAGAAGCCATAGCCGTCGATCCAGGCCTCGTCCGAGCCGTTCGGGCCGACCGCCGTGTCATATTGTTTCGCGGCGCGGTCGAGCATCTGGGCCATCAGCGCCGCCTCGATTGCCGCGGCGCTCTTCTCGCTCGCAGGCGCCTTTTCGGCCGCCGCGTCGAGCGCGGCATAGACCTTGCCGGCCGCGGCCTTCACCTCGGCGACCGGCGCATCGGAGAGCGCGAGATCGACGGCTTGCGTCATCTCGTCCATGAAGGGGGCCGCGCCTTGTGCCTCGAAGACGGGTTCGAGGTCGATGTAAACTTCCGAAATCGGATGAGCGAACATCTCGCCACCCGCCTGCCGCCCGCCTTCCACGTCGAGCATCGCCTCGCCCGCGAGATAATGCGCGCGGATGATGTCGAGCGCCGAGAGGTAGAGAGCCGGGTCCTTCGCGGCGGCAGCCGGATCGATGCCGCCCTCGCCGCCTTCGCCGCCCTCTCCACCTTCACCGCCCTCGCCTTCGCCAGCGGCGGCCATGAGGAAGGTGCCGGAGGCGGGTTTGCCCGGCGCCGTATCCGCATGCGGGCCCGCGCCTTCGCCCAGGGACGGCGCGGCCATGCCGGCGACCGCGCCCGAAGCCGCGATGAGGGCGGCGGCGCTGATGCTGGTCCAGAGTTTCGTCCGGTATTTCATGGCGGGCTTCCTTGATGTTTTCGGGAGGTTCTTCGGCGGTTTCGGGCGGTTCCTGTGGCGGCAGCGTCTTTTGGCCGCGATACTCGGCCTCGATCTTTAGCGCGCGGCCGGTTAATTTGCAAACGCTTTGCATTATCATGGAAACGACATCTTGTTCATCCAGATCGCCGACGTCCTCACCCCCGCCGACCTCCGCCTCGCCGGGACGGTCTTCAAGCAGAAGGACGGCTTCGAGGACGGAGCCCGCACGGCGGGCCGGATCGCCAGGACCGTGAAGCGGAACGAGCAGGCCAGCCCCAAGGGGCTTGCCGCCGATTTCACCGCGCTGGTCGAGAAGCGGCTGATGAAGAACGAGGTCTTCCTCGCGGCGGCGCGGCCCCGCGACTTCATCCGCATCCTCCTTTCCCGCTACCGGCAAGGCATGGAATACGGGCTCCATTCGGACGATGCCTTCATGGACGGCAAGCGCGTGGACCTGTCCTTCACGCTCTTCCTGGCCGAGCCGGAGACCTATGAAGGCGGCGAACTCGTGGTGGAGGAGCCCGCGGGCGAGCGCTTCGTGAAGCTCTCCGCAGGCTCGCTGGTGCTTTACCCCTCGACCACGCTGCACCGGGTGGCGGAAGTGACGAAGGGCGAGCGCCGTGCCGCCGTCGGCTGGGTCCGCAGCCTCGTCCGGGGGGCCGAAGAGCGCGAGACGCTGTTCGACGTGGCGCTGGCGCTGCGTCAGGCGGAAGCGGCGGGAAACCGGGCGCTGATCGACCGGCTTCTGAAGGTTCAGGGCGCCCTTCTACGGCGCTGGGGGGATGGATGAAAAGTCGGCTTGATAACCTCTCCACCTACACCGTCACGGCCCGATTTATTCGGGCCGTCCACGCCTTTGCGACAAGCTCGGCAGCAGCTTAAGACGTGGATGACCCGGACAAGCCGGGTCATGACGGTGTTTTTTAGACAGTCTCTGAGGCGAAATCGGCAAGCCGAAAACGGTTGTCAGCAGGCTCGATAGCCAGCATGCGAATTGTTGCATTGGGGCTCAGGCTGCCTATGCTGCCGGAATTGTCGTCTTTCCGTCCTTATCGCAAGAGAAGCAGCGGCCCATGAGCATCCAGACCCGTATCGAAGAGCCCAAATCCGCGCAGGCCGGCCCGCAATCCGGCATCGTCAGGCGCACCGATCCGGACGAAGTGCGCCATGACTGGACGCGCGAGGAGCTGCAGGCGCTTTTCGACCTGCCCTTCAACGATCTTCTGTTCGAGGCGCAGCTCGTGCATCGCCGCTGGTTCAAGGCGCATGAAGTGCAGATGTCGACGCTGCTCTCGATCAAGACCGGCGGCTGCCCGGAAGATTGCGGCTATTGCGCGCAAAGCTCGAAGTTCGACACGGGCCTCAAGGCCTCGAAGCTGATGGAAGTCGAGAAGGTGCTCGCCGAAGCACGCAAGGCGAAGGAAGCGGGCGCGACACGCTATTGCATGGGCGCGGCCTGGCGCGAGCCGAAGGACCGCGACATGGACATGATCTGCGCCATGATCGAGGGCGTGAAGGACATGGGCATGGAAACCTGCATGACGCTCGGCATGCTTTCCGGCCAGCAGGTGCACCGCCTCGCGCAGACGGGCCTCGACTATTACAACCATAATGTCGACACGTCGGAAGAATATTATCCGAATGTGATCAGCACACGGACCTATCAGGACCGGCTCGACACGCTGGAGCGCGTGCGCAATGCCGGCATCAATGTCTGCTCGGGCGGCATTGTCGGCATGGGCGAGAGCGCGGACGACCGCATCGGCATGCTGATGACGCTCGCGAACCTGCCGGAGCATCCGCAGAGCGTTCCGATCAACATGCTGATGCCGATGGAAGGCACGCCGCTCGGCCGCAGCGAGAAGGTGAACCCCATCGATTTCGTGCGCATGATCGCGGTGGCGCGCATCGCGATGCCGCAATCAGTCGTCCGTCTTGCCGCGGGGCGCGAACTCATGTCGGAAGAGCAGCAGGCGCTCTGCTTCCTCGCCGGTGCGAACTCGATCTTCGTCGGCGACAAGCTTCTGACCGCGAAGAACCCGGAAGAAGACAAGGACCGCCGCCTGTTCGAGAAGCTCGGCATCGAGCCCATGCCCGCGCATAGCTGCCCGGCGGAGAAGTAGGGACCAGATCAATAATTCTGTTTCAACTTTAAACGTCATGGCCCGCTTCAGGCGGGCCATCCACGTCTTTGCTGCACAAAAGGAGAAAGACGTGGATGACCCGGACAAGCCGGGTCATGACGGCGGTAGTGGAACAAGGAAAGCAAACTCCGGAACGCATCATGTCCATTCCGCCCGCCAATCCGCTCATCAACGATCCGCCCGCATGGCTTGCCCAAGGCGCGCCGCATCTGTGGCTGCCTTACACGCAGATGCAGACCACGCCGATGGCGCTGCCGGTGGTGAAGACCGACGGTGTGCGCCTCACGCTTGCCGACGGGCGCGAGCTCGTGGACGGGATTTCGTCGTGGTGGACGGCGGCGCATGGCTACAATCATCCGCATATCCGCGCGGCGGTGAGCGCGCAGCTCGAAAAGATGCCGCATGTGATGCTGGGCGGGCTCGCGCATGAGCCGGCCTGCCGCCTTGCGACGCGGCTTTCCGAAAAGCTGCCGGGCGATCTCGCGCATGTGTTCTTTTCGGAGTCGGGGTCGGTCTCGGTCGAGATCGCGATGAAGATCGCGGTGCAGTACTGGATCAACCAGGGCAAAAAGGGCCGGACGCGCTTCGTCAGCTTCAAGGGCGGCTATCACGGCGACACGCTGGCCACCATGTCGGTCTGCGATCCGGACGAAGGCATGCACACGCTCTTCAAGGGCGCGATCGCCGAACAGTTCATCTGCGAGTTGCCGGCGGACGAGGAAAAGACCGCCGCGCTCGACGCGTTCCTCGGCGACCACGCACATGAGATCGCCGCCGTGGTGACCGAGCCGCTGGTGCAGGGCGCGGGCGGCATGCGCTTTCATACGCCGCAGACGCTGAAAGCCCTTCGCGCACTTTGCGACAAGCACGGCATGCTGCTGATCCTCGACGAGATCTTCACCGGGTTCGGACGCACGGGCTCGATGTTCGCCTGCGAGCAGGCCGGCATCGTGCCCGACATCGTGACGCTGTCGAAGGCGCTGACGGGGGGCACCATGGCGCTGGCGGCGACCGTGGCGCGGGCGCCCGTGTTCGAGGCGTTTCTGGGCGAGAGCGCCGGCAAGGCGCTGATGCACGGGCCGACCTATACGGGCAATCCGCTCGCCTGCGCGGCGGCGAACGCCTCGCTCGACCTGTTCGAGCGCGAGCCCCGGCTCGAACAGGTGGCGGCGATCTCCGAACAGCTTTCCCGCGAACTCGAACCCGCACGCGGGCTGCCCGGCGTCAGGGATGTGCGGGTCAAAGGCGCCATCGGCGTCATCGAACTCGCCCAGATGGACGATCTCGATGCGATGAAGCGCCGCTTCGTCGAGGAGGGCGTCTGGATCCGGCCCTTCGGCAATATCGTCTACACGACGCCACCGCTCGTCATCGAGCCGGAGGATCTTGCCCGGTTGACAGGCGCGATGGTGAAAATCACGGCAGAGACGACGCGAAGCTGAGCCTTCGCTCCATTTCGATGTGTCTCCGCCACCACATTTTCTGGTAGTGGAGGCATTTTTCGCGGCCACATGTTGAGCCAGATTGGGTCACACATTACTCTCGGCTCGGGGGCTGATTCGGCCTTTTCGATATTCGATCACGCACATGCTGGCGGATCGCGGGAGCGCGAAAGCTCTTTCCCGGATTGCAGCCGGTGCGTCCTTTTTGGAATGCCGCAGACGAAGAAATCGTGCGCGGCCGGTTATCGGGATTAAGCCATGCATGTCATCGCGTTTGCGTCCCAGAAGGGTGGCTCCGGCAAGACCACGCTTGCGGGTCATATCGCCGTCGAGGCCGAACGGAGGGGCGCAGGGCCCGTCGCGCTGATCGACACCGACCCGCAGGGGTCGCTCTCGCAATGGTGGAACGCGCGCGAGGCCGAGCGGCCCTTCTTCGTGCGCGCCTCCGACGAGGGGCTCGAAGCCGACCTTGCGAGGCTGAAGGATGGCGGGGTGAAGCTCGTCATCATCGACACGCCGCCCGCGATCACCTCCACCATCGGCCATGTGATCGCCCAGGCCGACCTCATCGTCATTCCGACCCGCCCGAGCCCTCACGACCTGCGCGCCGCGGGCGCGACCGTGCGGCTTTGCGAGGAAATCGGCAAGCCGCTCGTCTTCGCCGTCAACGGCGCCGCGCCGCGCGCGCGCATCACCACGGAGGCCGTTATCGCTCTCTCACACCACGGCCCCGTGGCGCCGTCGATCCTGCACCAGCGAATCGATTTCGCCTCCAGCATGATCGATGGCCGGACCGTCATGGAGATCGGCTCCTCGACGAAATCTCCCGACGAGATATCCGAGCTCTGGAGCTTCCTCGAGGACCGGCTCAAGGGCCGCGAAACCTCGCCGCTTACCTCGGGTTCCTTCGTTTCCGGGGGCGCCACCGGCAGCTCGCCCGACAGCATTCTCCGGGGCGCCGCCTGATGGCCAAGAAGCCTGCCTCATTGACGAGCGACCTGCTTGCGCGCAAGGGTGAAGCTGGACCCTCTTCGGTCGATCCGGTTTCGCGCGTCACCATTGCGCCCGGGCGGCAGCCGAATTTGAGCGGAATCGGCGCCAGCGAGGGTCCGTCCCAGGGGCTCTATGCGAGCCTCGCCACGGAGAGGCCCGAGATGTACGGAACGGACGAAGAAGAACGGCCGAGGCCGCCGGAACCCGAAATCATCTATACGCCCGAGGAAGAGGATGGCGGCGGACGCGCGCGGCTTGTCGCGGGCGCCTTTGTCGGCCTGGCCCTGCTTGGCGGCGTCATCGTGGCGCTGTCGCTGAACGATGGCGGCTCGGGCGTCGCGCCCGTTTCGCCGGATGTGACCGCGATATCGGATGAGGCGCCCGCACCGGCGCAGGTGGCGCAGGCGCCTGCCGCTCCCGAAGCGCCGGCAAGCCCCGCGACGGACGAGACCGAGGCAACCGTGCCCGACATGGCCGAAAGCCCGGCGGAAGAAGCACCCGAGCTTCGCGCGAGCGCCGAACCGGCGGAGCCTGCCGCGCCGGAAGAAAGCGCGCCAACCTCGATCACGCCGCCCGCCCTGCAAGCCGAAGCCGAAGCGCCGGCCGCCGAGCCCGCGCCCGAAAAGACCGTGGCCGCCGAACCTGCCGCGCCCGCGCCTGCCGCGGCGAGCGGCGGGGCCTATGTGGTGCAGATCATGGCGCTTCGCGAGGAAGGGGCGGCGAAGACCGCCTGGGCGACGCTGCAGAAGAAGCACCCCGCGATCCTTGGCGGCCACGCGCTCGACATCGAGAAGGCCGATCTCGGCGACAAGGGCACCTTCTACCGCATCCGCGCCGCGGGCTTCGAAACGAAGGCCGACGCGCAGTCCGCCTGTTCGAGCCTCAAATCGGCCGGGCAGGACTGTCTCGTCAAGGCGCGCTGAGCGGTCGCGTCACGCTGCCTGCGATACTTGCGACGTTTGCGCCGCCAGGTAGCGCACGCTTTTTCGCAGTGCCTGCTCGATGCCGGGATGCGACAGACCTATCTCGACGGCGGCGCGCTCGGCCGTGCTCGTGTCGAAGCGATAGCTGTTGATGAAGGCGAGAGCTTCGACGGGCGTTCCCGTCTTCCTGTCCAGCCCCGCCTTGAGAAGCGGCTTCAGCAACCACAGCGGCACGTGATGGCGGGGAGCGCGCTTGCCGAGTTCATCGGCAATCACCTCGATCAGACGGGCAAGCTCCGGCGTTCCCTGATGGAGGACCGTGAAGTCCTCGCCGGCGGTCCATGACAACATCGGCACGCGGGCGAGGAAGCGCGCCAGATAATCGATCGTCACGAGCGGAATCCAGTCGCCGCGCCGTCCGGGGACCGCCGACAGCGCGCCCGTCTGCACGCCGCGCACGAGGCCCTCGATGCCGAACATCTGGTGCGCCTCGCCCGTTTCGGCGTGGCCGATGACCGTGCTCGGATTGACGATGATGGCAGGCACTCCCCCGGCCCGCGCCCGGCGCACGAGGATATCCGCTTCGAGCTTCGTGGTTTCGTAGGGCGTGCCGCGCTCGCGCAGCTTGCGGAAGGCCCGCTTCTTCGCCCGCTCGTTCGCGACGAGCTTTTCCCGGTCGAAGCCCAGCTCGCGCCAGAAGGCATTCGCCGTGACGAGATAGCCGGAGATATGCACGAAGCGTTCGAGATGCGGCATCGTTTCTGCCCAGGCCAGGAGCTCGGCGGTCGCGTCCACATTGACGCGCTGCATGCGGGCGGCGTCGCCACCCCACTCCATCAAGGCGCCGAGATTTTGAATCTGGTGGACGTCGCGGATGCGCACCCGGTCGCGCGCGTCGAGGCCGAAGCCCGGCGTCTCAAGATTTCCCTCGATCAGCTCGACGCATTCCGGCGCGCCGCCATGCGCCGCAATCCAGTTGCGGAATTCCGGCTCGCGGCTCCTTGCGTTCCGGGTCAGGCCGAGAACGCGATGGCCGCCGGTCGCCAGTTGCGCCGCCGTCCAGCGGCCGATCAGGCCGGTGACGCCGGTCATGAAAATCGTTTTGCTCATGAGGATTTTTCCGTGTTGAGGAGAAGCGAAAGCTCGGCGGCAACATCGTCGAGGGGGCCACGAGAGCGCCGGGCGCGCGCGAGAATGAGCGCGCCTTCGATGGCGGAGAAGGAGAAGGCGGCAAGACGGGTGGCGCGTTCCGGCGCGAAGCCCGCTGCCGTCAGACGGGTTTCGATGCGCGCAAGCCAGTCCTCGTAGGAAGCGGCGCATGCCGCCTGAAGCTCCGGCGTGTCCTCGCCCGCTTCGAGCGCCACCGTCGTCACCGGGCAACCGCGCGCATAGTTCGACGTTTCCAGCTCGCGCGCGAAGGCATCGGCAATCAGGCTCAGCGCCTCCGCCGGACTGGCGGCGGCGGCAAACGCCATGTCGATGCCGGCGCCGATCTCGTCTTTCGCCTGCGTGATCGCGGCAACGGCCAGTTCTTCCTTGCCGCCCGGAAAATGGAAATAGAGCGAGCCCCTCGGAAAGCCGCTTGCATCGACGAGCTGCGAAAGCCCGGTGCCCCGATATCCCTGAGCGTGGAAGACCGACAGCGCCGCCGTCACGAGACGCTGGCGCGTTTCCCGGCCTTTGGGCGCCTTGCGGCGCATGGAAGCGGTTTCCCTTGTCATAGAGAATATGTAGACCGATCATCATAATATTTCAAGAGGCAGCATTTCCGGGAGATTCCCTGACGTGCGGAACGTGGCGGGAGAGGAGGCGAGCGTGTAGGTTCCCGCCAAACGAAACTTCGGAAGACGAGGAAGAGACATGGTCGAAGCGGTTATCTGGGATTTCGGCGGCGTGCTGACGTCGAGCCCTTTCGAGGCGTTCAACCGCTATGAGGCGGAGCGGGGCCTCGCGAAGGATTTCATCCGCTCCATCAATGCGACCAACCCCGACACGAATGCCTGGGCGCTATTCGAGCGCAGCGAATGTTCGCTCGCCGAGTTCGATCGCCTGTTCGCGGAAGAATCCGAAGCGAAGGGCTGCCGCATCCCCGGCCGCGACATCATCGAGCTTCTGTCGGGCGACATCAGGCCCGAGATGGTGACCGCGCTGAAGCGCTGCAAGGAACGCGCGAAGGTCGGCTGCATCACCAACAATGTTTCCGCCGGCGAGGGCGCCGGCATGGCGCGCAGCCATGAAAAGGCCGCCGCGGTTCAGGAGATCATGTCGCTCTTCGACCATGTGATCGAAAGTTCCAAGGCCGGCATCCGCAAGCCCGATCCGCGCATCTACGAAATGGCCTGCGAGGCGCTCGGCGTTTCCGCTGCGGCAAGCGTCTATCTCGACGATCTCGGCATCAACCTGAAGCCCGCCAAGGCGCTCGGCATGACGACGATCAAGGTGGTGACGCCGGAACAGGCGCTGAAGGATCTCGAAGCGGCGGTCGGATTTCCCGTTACTTGAGGCCGGAGGCGAAAGAACCGTAAGCTTCTCCTCAAAAGAACAATCGAACATGGGGAGGATGTTCCAAGGCTCAGGCCCAAGGCTCAGGCCCAAGGCTCAGGCCCAAGGCTCAGGCGATCAATCTCGGCGGCAAGCCCGATCTCGAAAGCCCCGATCTCTATCTGCACGAGGAACATCACGACGTGTTCCGCCGCTTGCGCGCGGAAGAACCGGTCTACTGGAATCCGGAGGCCGACAGCACGGGCTTCTGGGCGATTACCCGCTACGACGACATCGAGGCGATCTCGAAGAATCCGAAGCTCTTTTCCTCGGCGAAGGAAAATGGCGGGCTATGCGGCAGGGCTCTGGCAGCAGAGGCTCGAAAATCCCGGCGCCGATCTCATCTCCATGCTTGCCCATTCGAGGGTCAATGGCGAGGCCATGACCTTTCCGACCTATATCGGCACCTTCATCCTGCTTGTCGTGGGCGGCAACGAAACGACCAGAAACTCGATCTCGGGCGGGCTGCTCGCGCTTTCGGAAAATCCGGAAGAGCGCCGGAAACTTCTCGACGACCCCTCGCTCATACCGAGCGCGGTGCAGGAAATCGTGCGCTGGGTGAGCCACGTCCTCCATATGCGGCGGACAGCGACGGAAGACACGGAAATCCGTGTACAGAAGATCAGGAAGGGCGACAAGGTTGTGATGTGGTATGCCTCGGGCAACCGCGACGAGGATAAGTGGGACGATCCCTTCCGCTTCGACGTCACGCGCTACGCGAAGCCCAATGTGGCGACGCAGCTCGGCTTCGGCGCGGGCCAGCATTCCTGCCTCGGCTCTCGCCTTGCCGAATTGCAGCTCAAGGTTCTTTTCGAGGAACTGCTCCGCCGTTTCCCGGACATTCACGTCTCGGGACCGGTTCGGCGCATGCGCTCGAATTTCATCTACGGGCTGAAGGAAATGCCCGTCGCTTATACGCCCGAGGGGTGAGGCCGCTCAGAGCCGTTCAGTGTTTCATGGAAACGCTGAATGGTTCTAAGTTATTGTTTCATCGCGTTTTCGAACCAAAAAGGTGGTAGCCACCTTTTTTGAAAACGCTCAGAGCGGCGCGCGCGTGAAGGGAGCCTTCAACTGGCCGAGAAAGTTCGGCGGCATGGGCGCGTCGATGCCGATGTCGGCAGGCGGGCGGCGCGGCGGATTGATGTAGGTGCCGAAAATCATGTCGAAGAGCATCAGGTTCTCGCCGTAGTTCCTGTTGCCTTCGTCGAGCACTTTCGAGTGGTGCCAGCGGTGCAGCTCAGGTGTGTTGAAGATGTAGTTGAGCGGACCGCAGCGCATCTCGATGTTGCAATGGGTGAGCATGCCGATGACCGCCGTCACCGCGCTCACCATGAGCAGGACGGGCTGCGGCGCCCCGAGCAGCAAAAGCACGGGCATGCCGACAAGGAGCCCGGTCGCCGTGTCGACGACGTGAAAGCGCCCGGTGTTGAAGAACCAGAGCCGCGTCACGCTGTGATGCACGGCATGGAAGCGCCAAAGCCAGGGCCATTCATGGGCGAGCCGGTGCTTCCAGTAGAGGCCCGCTTCGACGACCACGAGGCCGAGCGCGATCTGCGCGAGAAGCGGCCATGTCTCCGGCCAGAGTGGCCCTCCATTCGGCTTCAGCCATTCGGCGATGCCCATGAAAACGATCACCGTCACGATCACCTGGGCGATGCCCTTGCTCAGCACCGTATGCGCGAGATCGGGGCCCATCTGCCCGTCATTCGCGAGCCAGAGTCTTTCATGCGGCATGGCACGCTCGAGGAGAGCAATGCAGAGTGCGAGACTCAGATAGGCAATGTTGAAGGCGAGAACACCATGCCCTGCCATCATGCCGAGATAGATTGGCGTGAGCGCTCCGAGAGCAATCAGCGGCCAGAGCAGCCGGGACAGGAAGTCGCGCATCGTGTTTCCTCCTTGTCCGATGGATTGTAGCGGCGTTCATCGCTCCGGAGCGTGCCGTGAGCGCAACAGGCGCGGAGCAAATGGCACACAACAAAAAGGCCGCCGGATGAACCGGCGGCCTTCGAGCTTCGAGTGAAGCGTGTGAGCGTCAGTGCACCGGCGCGCTCTTTGCGCGGGCAACCGGGCGCTTGCGCGGGACAAGCATTTCGAGCGTCACAGCAAGCGCCGGCAGCACGCTTATCGCCATGATCATGTTGACCATGAACATGAAGGCGAGCAGCAAGCCCATGTCGGCCTGGAATTTGAGGTCCGAGAAGGCCCAGGTCGACACACCGACGGCCAGCGTCAGCGCCGTGAAGAAGGTCGCCATGCCCGCTTCCTGCAGCGATTGCCGGAAGGAATCGCTGACGGAGAGGCCCTCGCCCATGTAGTAGGGCACGCGGTTGTAGATGTAGTAGGCATAGTCGACGCCGATACCGACCGCGAGCACCATCACCGGAAGCGTCGCCACGGTGAGGCCGATCTGCAGCACCTCCATGAACCAGTAGCCGAAGAAGGTGCCGAATGTGAGCGGCAGACAGCAGGCAACCACGGCGCGCCAGTCGCGATAGGTGAGCATGACGAGAGCGACGATGACCGCGTAGACCCACATCATCATCGGGAGTTCGGTCTCGGTGATCTCCTCGTTGACCGCAGCCTGCACGCCCATGTTGCCCGACGCCAGGCGAATGTTGACACCCTCCATCGGGTTCTTTTCGCGCCATTCCTTCACGGCGTTCACCGCCGCCTTGATCGTCGTCGCCTTGGCGTCGCGCAGGTAGAAGCTGTGCGGCAGGATGGTGCAGGTCTGGTTATAGAGCGAGTTCGCGCCCGGCACCGTATTCGCCGCCTGGGCGAGCGCGGGACGGTTGCGCGGAATGTCCTTCCATTTCAGATTGCCTTCGTTCCAGCCGGCGGCCGAGCCCTTGATGGCGAAAGGAAGCGAAGCCACCAGCGTCACGTCCGGCACGTTCTGCATGTGCCAGGAGAACTGGTTGAGATACTTCATGTAGGAATAGGTCACGCAGCTGTCCGGCGGCGTCTCCACAACGGCGATGAGAACGTTGAGGCCGAGCGCGTAGTCATGCGCGATTGACGTCGAGTCCAGATTGTAGCGGGCCTGAGGCCGCAATTCCGGCGCACCGGCGTGAAGCGCGCCGACATGCCGGTTCATCGCCTGCTGTGTGGCGATGCCGAAGAGAACCGTCGCCACCAGCAAGACGAACGGCGCAATCTTCGGATTGGCGACGAAACCCAGCGACCGCATGATTCCGAGGCGGAATTCGCGCGAGCTGTGCACACGGGCGCGGAAGTCTTCACCGAACTTCAGGTAGCTGACGAGAAGCGGCAGCATGATGAGGTTGGTGACGACCTTGAGGGTCACGCCGATCGAGGCCGTGATCGCAAGCTCGCGGATCATCGGCACCGGAATGAGATAGAGCGTCGCGAAACCCACCAGCGTGGTGACGAGGGCCATGGAGCCCGGAACGAAGAGCCGCGAGAAGGCGGAGCGTGCCGCCGTCTCGGCGTCGGCTCCTTCGGCAATCTCGGCGGTTACGACGTTGATCTGCTGCACGCCGTGACTGACGCCGATGGCGAAGATCAGGAAGGGCACGAGAACGGCGAGCGGATCGAGACCGTAGCCGAGGAAGGTGAGCAGGCCGAACTGCCAGACCACCGAAGTGAGCGAGGCGAAGAGCGTTGCCGCGGTCAGCACGATGGAGCGCGCATAGAGATAGAGTGCGATCGCCGTCAGGGCGAAGGCAAGGGCGAAGAACCACACCACCGTCTTCGCGCCGTCGGCGATGTCGCCGATCAGCTTGGCGAAGCCGATGATGCGGACGGTGTATTCGTCGGTCTCGTATTTGTCGCGGATCTGCGCCTCGAGCTTCGCGGCGAGATCGAAATAGTCGAGATTCTGGCCGGTCGAGGGGTCGAAGTCCTGCAATTCGGCAACGACCATGGCCGAGCCGAAATCGTCGGCGACCAGGCGTCCGACGAAACCGCCACGGATCACGTTGCTCTGAATCTTCATGAGATTCTGAGGCGTCATCGTATCCGCGGTGACCTTGCCCGAGATCACGTCGTCGGCGCTGATGCCGTCCTCGGTAATTTCGATGTAGCGCGTGTTCGGGGTCCAGAGGGACGTCACCGTGTGGCGCGAGACGCCGGGCAGGAAAAAGATGTCGTCCGTCAGATCCTTGTAGACCTTGAAGAAATCCTTCGTCCAGATGTCGCCTTCATTCGGCTCGAGCACGACGATGATGCGGTTCGAGCCGAAGAGCTGCTCGCGATATTCGGTGAAGGTCTGGATGTATTCGTGCCCGACGGGAAGCTGCTTGTCGAAGCCGGCCGTCATGCGCAGCTGAAGCGCATAGAAGCCAGTGAGGACCGTGAAGACGAGCAGCCCCAGAAGAATCAGCAAGCGGAGCCGGAAAACAACATTTTCAAGCAACTTTACCATCGACAGCACCCATCTCCCTTGCCGCTTCCCCGCAGGGCCAAAACGGCAGCGTTGCACACCGCACGCCGCGCCCGGGACACAGATGGCGAAGGCGGGAAGAACTCCGCCTTCATCCGTGGCCGGGGCCGGTCTCGACACTTCCGGAGGATAGGTCCGTCACGCTCACATGACGGGAGCGGCGCCTGAATGCCGCCTATCCCCGACTTCCGTTGGTAGCGGCCAAGGCGCGCCACCTCTTGTTTCATCGGGGTTATGCCCCCTCCCAAGACGCCGTTCTCTTGCTTTTCCTGCACGCGCCGCTACCCCGCGCTGCCAGTCCGGACCGGTCGTCCCATATTCACCAATTACCACAAGCAGCGGCGATTTGTAACAGTTGCGTAGTGCTAATCCGCGAAGTGCAGCCCCTTTTTACCCGCCTGGTTAACCGCGCCACAAAGTTGACGCCCCCGTCATTTTCTTCTTGACCCAGCGGCAGCGCTTCTTATTCTGATCCCAAAGAGACAAACCGGCAGGGAGCAGCACGCTCCCGAAGCTGGCGCTTTTCGTTTCCGGCGGCAATGACCGCCCCCTCTGGAGGACCCGATGACCGAGATTCGGCAGATCACAAAGGACAATGCCTACGACGCCATCGCGCCGGACGATTTTCCCGCGATGATGGAAGTGGACCGCTACAACGCGCGCTCCACGGCTTTCGACAAGATCATCTCCGCGACCCACGATCATTTCTGGGATCCGCTCGACGTGAAGTACATCGACTTCAGGGAGCCCTTCGATCTCGAAAACCAGATGATCATGCCGGAAGAGATGGTTCCGGAACTGAAGCTCCCCTGCGTGCAGGCGCTGGACCGCAAGTCGCAGGTGAAACTTGCCAATGAGAGCGCACGCTGGGCGCTGTCTTCGATCCTTCACGGCGAACAGGGCGCGCTGAACCTTTCGGCTTCGCTCTGCCACATTCTCCGCGATCCGGGCGCGCAGGAATATGCCGCCAACCAGACCCGCGAGGAAGCCCGGCACGTGACGGCGTTTGCCCGCTATGTGCAGGCGCGCTGGGGCAAGCCGCTGCCGGTCGGCACGACGCTTGGCGGCCTTCTCACCGACATCGTGCGTGCGCCGGAGGTCTACAAGAAGATCGTTGGCATGCAGATGCTGGTCGAAGGGCTCGCCATGGGCGCCTTCGCGACGCTCTATGCGAAGTCGAACGATCCGCTGCTCGTGAAGCTCACGCAGCTCGTGATGACGGACGAAGCGTTCCATCACAAGTTCGGCAAGATCTGGGCCGACCGCACGATCCCGAACCTGTCGCAGGAAGAGCAGAACATCATCGAGGACTGGGCGGCCGAGTGCTTCCAGACGCTGCTGTTCAATCTCGTGAACCCCGAGCAGAAGCAGGTCATCTACGGCGAGTTCGGCCTCGACTGGCAGAAGGTGCAGCTCGAGATGCTCGAAGCCTTCGGCGACGACGACCGCCGCGAAGCGATGAAGAAAGGCACCAACATCTTCCGCGTGCTCATCAAGACGCTTCTCAAGGCCGGCATCATCACCGACCGCACCAAGGCCTTCTATGCGACCTATGTCGACATGGACGAGCTGAAGGGCGAAGGCGACCGCATGGTCGGCGACGATATCGCCGAAGACGGCATCCGCTATCTGCAGAAGATCAACTTCGGCGCCAATGTCGACGCGCTGAAGGAAGTGACGATCTCGGCGGCCGAATAAGCCTCGCAACAAAGCGGGCGTAGCGTTCCCTCAACGCGATCCCTCGACAGACTGGGCGGCTCCTTCGGGTGCCGCCCTTTTTCTTTGTTCGTTTACCTGTCCCGCGGGCACGAAAAAGCCGGACGCGGATTTCTCCGGCCCGGCTCTATTCGTTGACGGACGTTCGCGTCAGTGCTTGCGCTTCGGCACCGCGACCATGAGTTCCTCATAGCCCTTCACGAAGGACGAGTGCACGCGGCGCGGCTCTTGCAGAACCTCGATGCGCTGATCCGGCCAGCGCTTCAGGATTTCTTCCCAGGTGATGCGGAGCTGCATCTCGGCCAGGCGGTTACCCACGCAGCGGTGGATGCCGAAGCCGAAGGAAAGATGCTGGCGCGCGCGATCGCGGTCGATCACGAGTTCGTTCGGGTTTTCGATCACGGTCTCGTCACGGTTGCCCGAGACGTACCACATGGCAACCTTGTCACCCTTGCGGATCGTCTTGCCGCCGAGCTCGACATCCTGCAGGGCGGTGCGGCGCATATAGGCGAGCGGCGTCTGCCAGCGGATGATTTCCGCCACCATGTTCGGGATGACGGAGGGATCGGCCTGCAGCTTCGCATACTGGTCCGGGAACTGGTTCAGCGCGAGAAGACCGCCCGAGATCGAGTTGCGCGTCGTGTCGTTGCCGCCGACGATGAGGAGGATCAGGTTTCCGAGATACTCCATCTTGTCCATGTTGCGGGTCGACTCGCCATGCGCGAGCATGGAAATGAGATCGTTGCCCGGCTCGCGCGCGTTCACACGCTCGTTCCACAGACCGATGAAATATTCGGCGCATTCGAGAAGCTCGGCGCGGCGCTCTTCCTCGGTTTCGATGAGACCGCCCGGCATCGGCGCGGCGGTCGCCACGTCGGACCAGCGCGTCAGCTTGCGGCGTTCCTCGAAGGGGAAGTCGAACAGTGTCGCGAGCATCTGCGTGGTGAGCTCGATCGAGACGCGGTCCACCCAGTTGAAGGGTTCGTTCTCGGGGAGGCTGTCGAGAATATTGCCGACGCGCTCACGGATCGTGCTTTCGAGCTTGGCGAGGTTCGCGGGAGCGACGATGGGGCTTACCGTCTTGCGCTGATCGTCATGCTTGGGCGGGTCCATGGCGATGAACATCGGAAGCTGGAAGTCCTCGTCCTGGTCGCGCAGCACGATGTTGCCTTCGGACGAGAAGACCTGGTGGTTCGTATCCACCGCCATGATGTCCTTGTAGCGCGTGACCGACCAGTAGGGTCCGACTTCCTCGTTGGTCGTGCAGTAATGCACGGGCGCCTCGGCACGCAGGCGCTCGAAGTAGGGCCACATCGTGTTGTTCTTGAAGAGAAGCGGATCGGCGACGTCGATCTGTTCGAGCGGGGTCGAATAGGCTGCGTCGCGCGCTTCGTCGGCCTCGTATTTCACCGCTGCATCGCTCATCTGTTTCCTCCTCCGGCTTTATCCGGGTTCCTGTCATTCCGTTATATCAAGCATAGCGGAAAACGCGGACCCGTCATACGCAAAATGACGGCCGCGTCACTTTTTCCATGTGAGAGAGCTTAGCACCGGCTTTCGGGCTTGAAAATGACGGATGCGTCATTTTTTGAAGAAAGCGACTCCTGGGGGCCGGTCAGTCGCCGAAGCGCTGCCTTGCGGCCGGGGCCAGGCCCGTGGCCACGGAGGTCAATTCGCCGCCGCCCGCCAGTTTTTCGGTGCCGAAGCGGCTTGCGAAAAGGGCGCGGACGGCCGGGTCGGCGAAGCGTGGGGGGCGGCCGTTCGCATCGCGCTCCTCCTCATCGAAATAGAGAATGGAGCGGAAGGTCGCGAGCCATTCGTTCGCGTGGCGAACAGGCACAAGCCGGGAGGGGCCCTCGCGCGGAGCGACCGCGAGCGCGCTGTTGGTCGTCCCGAAGTCGAGACCGATAAACCATCAAGTCACCTCGTATCCGTCTGGCCGGGCGCGGGAGAACGCGGCGCTCAGGCCACAGCAATACATCTGAGGAAATCCGGGGACTTGCCCCGGGGCGAAGGGCGGCGAGTCATACAGAAGCGGCTCTCCATTGTCGAGTTTTCGCCATGCACCGGCCCGTCTTCCCCACCCTGCGCAAAAGTGACGCAGGCGTCATTTTCGCGTTGCTTGTGCGGTGCACAAATACCCACATTGAAATTAAGGAAATTGGCCGGCCTTCGCTGGGGAAGGCGGCCGACAAGTGGAGACACATATGACCGAACCGCGCCAGATCACGAAGGACAACGCCTACGACGCCGTCTCGCCGGACGACTTTCAGGCGATGATGAACACGGAGCGGTACAACCGCCGTTCCTCGGCATTCGACAAGATCATTTCGGCAACGCACGACCATTTCTGGGATCCGCTCGACAAGAAGTACATCGACTTCGCCGAGCCCTTCGATCTCGAAAACGAAATGCTGATCGATCCCGAGCTCGTGCCGGAACTCAGGCTCCCCTCCTTCGAAAAGCTTTCGGAGAAGGAGAAGGTGCGCTTCGTGAACGAGACCGCGCGCTGGATGATGTCGGCGATCCTGCATGGCGAGCAGGGAGCGCTCAATCTCTCCGCCTCGCTCTGCCACATCCTGCTCGATCCGGGCGCACAGGAATATGCCGCCAACCAGGCGCGCGAAGAGGCGCGTCATGTGACGGCCTTCGCGAAATATGTGCAGTCGCGCTTCGGCAAGCCGCTGCCCTGCGGCGAGACGCTTGCGGGCCTTCTCGCCGAGATGGTCAACGCGAAAGAGGTCTACAAGAAGATCGTCGGCATGCAGCTTCTGGTCGAGGGGCTTGCGATGGGTACCTTCGCGACCTTCTTCAACACGGCGCGCGATCCGCTTCTCGTGAAGCTCTGCCAGCTCGCCATGACGGACGAGGCCTTCCATCACAAGTTCGGCAAGATCTGGGCCGACCGCACGATCCCGAAGCTCGCCCCCGAAGAGCGCGACATCATCGAGGATTGGGCGGCGAATGTTTTCCAGACGCTTCTCTTCAATCTCGTGAACCCCGAGCAGAAGAAGCTCATCTATGCCGATTTCGGCCTCGACTGGAACCAGGTGCAGGCCGAACTCCTCGAAGCCGTGACGGATGAAGACCGGCGCGAGGGCATGAAGGACGCGGCGAACATCTTCCGCGTGCTCGTGAAGACGCTGCTCAAGGCCGGCATCATTACCGATCGCACCCGCTCCTTCTATGCGACCTATGTCGACATGGAAGAACTGAAGAACGAGGACGACCGCATGGTTGGCGACGACATCGCCGAACAGGGCATCGAGTTCCTGAAGACGGTCAACTTCGCCAGCAAGAAGAACCCGATGCAGAGCGCGGCGGCGGAGTAATTTCCCGAAGGGTCCTCTCCAGAGGGAACAACTTGAGGGCGGCTTTCGAGCCGCCCTTTTTTCTCGCGGTCTTTCCCGGTGCGGCTGGTAGAGTGCGGCCCCATGACCGATCTCCACGAAGCGATTGCCGGCGACGTTCCCGACCTTCCGGCGGGACCATGGGTTCTGCTTGGCGAAGGCCTTTGGGGCAGCGTCCACGATCTTCGCGACGGCAGCGTGCTGAAACTCGTGCGCCGCAATGGCGGGCTCGGCACGGGCGAAAGCAAGCACTACCGGGAAACGGCGGCCCTGCGGCTCCTCGACGGGCTTCGAGGTTCCGCGCCACGCCTGCCGCGCCTTCTCGATGCCGGACGGTTCGAGAATGCCTACGGGTTTTCGGGACCGCCGCTTGCCGGCTGGCTGCGCCTTGAAAGGCTCGAGGGAAAGGCTGTCGATGAGGGAAGGCTCTATGCGCTGAAGGCGGAAGAGCGCGAGCGGCTCGGCGAAGAGATCGGCGCGGCGCTGGCGCATTTCCACGACAGAGCCGCGGCGCGCATGGACGAGGCCGGAAAGCTTGGCAGCCCGGGTTTCCGAAGCATCGGCGAAGCGATGACGCGGATCAGCGATCCCGACCTTCGCGCGCGGCTCGAACGGCTGAAGGACATGTGGGACAAGGAAGACGCGCCGCGCGTGTTTCTTCACGGCGACCTCAATTTGTCGAATGTGCTCGCGGCGCGGGGCCTGCCCGTCGCCTTCGTCGATTTCGCCGAGGCCGGCACCGGCTTTGCGGAAGAAGACTTCCGGCACTTCGACAATCCGGGTCCGATGCGCGACGCGATCTTCCGCGCCTATTCGGCGGTTTCGGGCCGCGCGATCGACATGCGCCGGTTCCGCATGGGCGTCGCGGTCAATGCCGCCTGCTCGCTTGCCATCGGCAGCAATAGCGGCCATCCGCGCGAGGGGATGCGCCGCGTGAGCTTCCTCGACGAGGCGTTGCGCCAGGCGGGCATCGAGGATTAGCTTTCCGGATGGCGAAAAACGATCTTCCAGACCTGCCCGACATGGAGATGGACGAGTTCCGTCTCTTCGACGGGCGGCAGTCCGCGACGGCGGCAAGCGTGCAGCGGGGCGTCTGCCGCCTTCTCGCGCAGATGGGGTATGCGCCTGTCACCGAGCTCACGCTCGCGACGGGACGGCGCGTCGACATTCTGGCGCTCGGACCCAAGGGCGAGATCGCCGTGCTCGAGATCAAGTCGAGCCTCATCGACTACCGGACGGATGCGAAGTGGGAGGAATATCTCGACTTCTGCGACCGCTTTTATTTCGCCGTGCCGCCCGAGTTTCCGCGCGAGATCATCCCCGAGACGGTCGGCCTCGTGGTCGCCGACCGCTACGGCGCGGAAATCCTGCGGGAAGGCCCCGTCACGCCGCTCGCACCCGCGCGGCGCAAGAAGCTCACGCTTCACGCCGCCCGCATCTCGGCGCGGCGCGTGCACCGCTTTCTGGAACCGGAGTGAGGGCAGACAAGAGACCATACCCACACCGTCACGGCCGATGGGCCGTCCGCGTCTTGGAGGCAAGATCAGAGGTAGCTTAAGACGTGGATGGCCCGGACAAGCCGGGCCATGACGATTTGTGTTGACTCGGCCCTTTATGTTCCCACTATGTTCTCATCTGCGTTTCGACGATTCCTGCTTACTCAAGGAGAGAAAAATGGCGGGCAAGAAAGGTGGCTCGGGCACGAAGACGGTCAACAAGAGCGCCAAGACGGGAAAGTTTGTTTCCGACAAGGCTATGAAGTCAAATCCGGCGCAGAACTATAAGCAAACCGTAAAGAAGTAGACTAAAACTACTCCGTAGGCGGATGTTTATTGTGGCGCGCAAGAGCAAAGCTCTATCCATTCACCCCGGCGAAGTGCTGGCGGAAGATTTCATGAGGCCGCTCGGGCTCAGCGCAAATGCACTGGCGCAGAAGCTTGGCGTCCCTGCGAACCGCATCAGCTCCATTGTGGGGGGACGACGCGATATCTCTCCCGATACCGCTCTGCGGCTGGAAAAAGCTTTCGGGTCGTCGGCGGAATTCTGGCTCAACCTGCAGGCCCGTTACGACCTGGAAACGGCGCGTGACCAGATCGGCAAGAAGGAACTCTCATCGATCAAGGCGATCCGGGCGGCCTGACGCCATTCCTACTTCGGCGCGCGCTTGGCGAGGATGCGCTGCAGCGTGCGGCGGTGCATGTTGAGGCGGCGCGCGGTTTCCGAGACGTTGCGATCGCAGAGTTCGTAGACGCGCTGAATGTGTTCCCAGCGCACGCGATCCGCCGACATCGGGTTTTCCGGCGGATCGGCCTTGTCGCCGCCGGTCGCAAGAAGCGCCGCCTCGATCGCATCGGCGTCGGACGGTTTCGCCAGATAGTCGACCGCGCCGAGCTTCACCGCCGTCACCGCGGTGGCGATGTTGCCGTAGCCCGTCAGCACGACGATGCGCGCGTCAGGCCGCACCTCCTCGAGCGTTGCCACGACATCGAGGCCGTTGCCGTCCTCGAGCCGCATGTCGACCACGGCAAAGCCCGGCTTCTTCGCGCGGGCAAGCTCCTTGCCGTCCTTCACCGTGTTCGCCGTCGTTACCTCGAAGCCGCGCCCTTCCATCGCGCGGGCGAGCCGCGTCAGGAATGGCACGTCGTCGTCCACGAGGAGGAGCGTGCGATCTTCGTGTATGACGGGGGTTTCGGCCCCGGAGGCATCTTCTGTCTTGGTCACGTCGTCCAGTCTCCGTCGGATTTGCGGGAGTTTAGGCCGAAGGGGGTCCTAAAGCCAAGCCACGTCTCGATTATTCGGCCGGGGTGGGAAAGGCGGGCTCGGCCTCGATGGCGCGGCGCGGCCAGCGCATGGCAAGCCTCGCCCCCACCTTGCCGTCGCTGCGGTTGCCGATCTCGACCGTCGCGCCGGTGCGCTCAAGCAGCGTCTTGCCGATGAAGAAGCCGAGGCCCATGCCCTCATGCCCGCTCTCCATATCCGAGGTGGCGCGCTTGCGGCGCGGTCGTGTCGTCACATAGGGCTCGCCGAGCTTTTCGAGCACGTCCGGTGCAAAACCCGGACCGTCGTCTGTGATGATGACGGTGACATGGTGGCGATCGTAGTGAGCGGCGAGGTGAACCTCCTCGAGGGCGAAATCGGCTGCATTCTCGATGAAATTGCCGAGGCCATAGAGCATTTCGGGGCGCCGCCAGATCTCGGGTTCGCTCGCTTCCTCGTCATCGGCCACCACTTCGATGAGGAAGGCGACATCCATGTCGCGATGCGGCGCCACCACCTCATCGAGCAGCGCGTGAAGTGGCAGGCGCGAATAGATCACGTCTGTGCCGTCCGGCCTTTTCGAGAGGCGCGAGAGAATGTCCTTGCAGCGCTCGGCCTGGCTGTTGAGCAGGGCCAGGTCTTCCTTCATTTCCTGCTCGCTCATCTTTCCTCGCATCAACTCCTTCGAGACGAGCGAGATGGTGCCAAGCGGTGTGCCGAGTTCATGAGCGGCGGCGGCGGCCAGACCGTCGAGGGCGGAGAGGCGTTGCGCGCGGGCGAGCACGAGCTGCGTTGCCGCCAGCGCCGCCGACATGCGCCGCGATTCCTGCGAGACGCGCCAGGCATAGGCGGCCATGAAACCGAGGCCGAGGAGAAGGGCAAGCCAGTGGCCGGTCACGTAGAGTTCGGGGAGTTGCGGTGTTTCGCCCGGCCGCCAGGGCAGCGGCATGTGAAACCATGCAAGCAGGGTCACATAGGTGAATGCCTGCAGAAGCAGGAGGGCGGTGCTCGCCAGCGAGAGCGTCGCCGCCGAGATCGTCACCGGCGCCATGAAAAGAAGCGCGAAGGGATTTTCGAGACCGCCGGTGAGAAAGATCAGCACCGCGAGCTGGGCAAGGTCGATCGCGAGATAGACCGCCGCCTGCCAATCGGGAAGGCGCGTCGCCGAACGGTAGCGCAGCGTGAGGAAGACGTTGAGCCAGGCGGACGCCGCGATCACAGCGAGGCAGAGACCGAGCGGCAACGGGAAGCCCAGGCCGAAATGAACGAGAAGCACGGCAGCAAGCTGGCCGGCAATCGCCATCCAGCGCAGGATCACCAGCGTCTGCAGGCGCACCTGCCCGCTCTGGTCGCCCGGCATGCGGCCCGCCAGGAAATTCCGGCGCAGCCAGTGCATGGCCACCCGGTCGTCGCTCATGGTCATCGATCGTCTCCGCCTCAATTCGGTGCGGAGTTTAGTGCCTCACGCGCCTGCCGTCATGATCTGGATCAACACCTTGTCAGGCGTTCGAAGGCCAGGCGCCCGCCAGTTTCCGGGTTTCGCCGATGCGCATGATCCAGCTGTTTTCAGGCTCGTAGCCCTCCGCCTCCGCCGCCTTCAGAAAGCGCTCCGGCGGTTCGAAGGGCGGCTCGACGGTGAGCAGCACCGTACCCCAATGCATGCCGACGACGCGGCGCGCCTTGAGGTCGCGGCCCATCTGCACCGCCTCTTCGGGCGTTGCGTGGGAGGCCTTCATCATCTCGCGCGGCTCATAGGCACCGATGCCGAGAAGCGCCGTGTCGAAGGGCCCGTAAGCCTCGCCGAGTTCACGAAAGACCGGCCCATAGCCGCTATCGCCACCGAAGAAGAGGTGGTGATTGGCGCTCTTGAGCGCGAAGCCCGCCCAGAGCGTGCGGTTGGTGTCGAAGCCGGAGCGGCGCGACCAGTGCACAACGGGCAGCGCCGTGATGGAAACGCCCCTGATCTCGTGCCGCTCATGCCAGTCGAGTTCGATCACGTTCGAAAAGCCGCGCTCGCGGAAGAAGCGCGCAAGACGGAGCGGCACCACCACCGTCATGCGATGCTTGTTCGGCAGGCGCGCGAGTGCCCGTTCGTCGAGATGGTCGTAGTGATTGTGACTCACGACCAGAAGATCGACCGGCGGCAGCGCCGAAATCGGCACGCCCGACTTCACGTAGCGGCGCGGACCGAGACCGGCGGGACCTGCAAATGTCGTGAGATAGGGGTCGGTCAGAACGGTGAGGCTGCCGATACGGATGAGGAAGGACGCATGACCGAGCCAGGTGATGAAATCGTCGTCTTCCGCCGCGTGAACCTGAAGGTCGCGCACCGCCTGCGGGCGCGGCACGACATGGCCTTCGGGCACCTCAACCTTGCGCGCGCCCATCTTGAGCATTTCGAGGAAGAAGGGGCCTGCATGCTTCATGCGGCCCTGGCCCCGGCTTGCGCAGCCTTGCGGGTTGCGGAACGTGCCGTCCGGCATGTGGTGCCAGGGACGGGTTTCGTCCTGCGCCTCGTCGCCGGAGGCCGTGGCGCCGGCAACCTGACTATCCCGTTTCGATGATGCGCGTCTCTTTGTCATTACACCCTGGGCACGAATGTCGATGTCCTAGAGATAGGATGAATTGGCACGACAGCAAGAGACGCCTTGCGGAACCGCTATTGCATTCCCGCATTGCGCAGCAGGCCGGCGATTTCGCGCAGATGGTTCTCTTCGGCGAGATCGAGGGCGGACCGGCCGGTGAAATCGGTCTCGCTGAGATCCACATCGTATTGGAGAAGGACCTCCACGACACCGGGATTGTTGGCCCGCGTCGCGATGAGAAGGGGAACCTCGCGGTTCGCGCCCGATCTGTTGGGGTCGGCGCCCGCTTCGAGCAAGGCAGCGGCGATGTCGGCGCGGCCCGAAAGCGCTGCCATCGAAAGCGCGGTCGTGCCGTCGGGCGCGCGGCGATTGGGATCGGCCTTGTATTCGAGCAGAAGCTTCACCGTCGAGAGGTGGCCATTGCCGACGGCGAGCAGCAGCATCGGAATCCTGTCGCGGCCGCTTTCGTTCGGCGAAACGCCTTTCACGAGGTCCACCTTCAAGGTCTCGTCGTCGCCCGTCCGAGCGGCCTGAACCGTGTCGTTGTCGACGATGTAGTTGGTGGGGCCGCCAGGCTGGATCGCGGCGGCAGGCGAAACACCGGAAAAGACCGTACCGGCGAGCAGCGCGAGGACCGCGAGGGATGCCGCGCGGAGCGATTTGCGTGTCATAGTGTCGTCGCGCAGGGGACCGGTTGATCGAAGCATTTTCTCAAGGCTCTTTTGACGGTAGACATGCGGAGGGACCGGTAGCGGCGCCCCGTGTGGTTCTTGCAGTATAGACCAAGGATGAGCCCACGTCCGCTTTCGAAGGCGGCTGGCGGAAACAGGAAGAAAAACATGACGCGCAACGGCAAGATCGCTCTCGTCATCGGCGTGCTGATCGCCATTGCGGCCGGGCTCTGGCTGTCCGAACTCATGGTCGGCGGGGACGGCGGGCCGGGCGCGGTCTCTTCGTCGGGCAAGGCGCAGGTGGGCGGCCCCTTCACCCTCGTCAACGATGCGGGCGAGACGGTGACGGACGAGACCTTCCGCGGCCGCTACATGCTGATCTATTTCGGCTTCACCTTCTGTCCCGACGTCTGCCCGACTGAACTCGGCATCATGTCGGCGGCGCTCGACCAGCTTGGCGAGAAGGCGGAGAAGGTGCAGCCGCTCTTCGTCACCATCGATCCCGAGCGCGACACGCCGGAGGTGATGTCGCGTTACGTGACGCTCTTCCATCCGCGTCTCATGGGGCTGACGGGAACGCCGGAACAGATCGCCGGGATCGCCAAGGCCTATCACGTCTTCTACCGCAAGGCGGAAGACGAGAGTTCGACGGACTACACGATGGACCATTCCTCCATCGTCTTCCTGATGGGGCCGGACGGCGAGTACCTCAAGCTCTTCCCGCCGCAGACGCCGCCGGACAAGATGGCCGAGACGATCGCGAGTTACATCGAGTGAGCGGGCCGGCACGGGCCGGTCAGAGACGCTGTCCCATTAAGGTTTTTCCCTCCGGCGCCATGCTTCGTCCGTGTCTTGACGGTTCCGCGCGAGGAGCCTATGTTCGCGCGCATGGAACGCAACCGGCATATCGCCCTGGGCCTTTCTCTCGGCCTCGACCTCGCCCTTCTTCGGGGCGCGCTTCTCTGCGCCTGAGCGCAGAAAACATTCCCTTTCCGACATTGCCGAATCCAAACTGCGCCTCACCGGTGCCACGAGAGCCCGTGCCGCGCATCGCTCCGCCGAACATGTGAGACATGTCATGCTGAAGAATCCATCCGTCAAATACCGCGCCTTCCCGCCGGTGCCGCTCACCAACAGGCAGTGGCCGGAGAAGACGATCACGAAACCGCCCATCTGGATGAGCACCGATCTGCGCGACGGCAACCAGGCGCTTTTCGAGCCGATGAACGCGGAACGGAAACTCCGCATGTTCGAAATGCTCGTGAAGATCGGCTTCAAGGAAATCGAGGCGGGCTTCCCATCCGCTTCCGACACGGATTTCGGTTTCATCCGCAAGCTCGTGGAAGGCGGCTATGCGCCCGACGACGTGAAGATCGAGGTGCTGACGCAGGCGCGGCCCGAACTCATCTCGCGCACGATGGAGAGCTTGCGCGGCGCGAAAAACGCCATCGTCCACGTCTATAATGCGACGGCGCCGAACTTCCGCGAAGTCGTGTTCCAGCAAGGCAAGCAGGGCGTGAAGGCGATCGCGACGGAGAGCGCGCACCAGATCAAGGAAATCGCCTCGACGATGCCCGAGACGAACTGGACGTTCCAGTACAGCCCGGAGGTCTTTTCGGGAACGGAACTCGACTTCGCAAAGGAAGTGGTCGACGCCGTGACCGACATCTGGGAAGCGGGCCCGAGCCGCAAGGCCGTCATCAACCTGCCGGCGACGGTCGAAATGGCGACGCCGAACATCTATGCCGACCAGATCGAATGGATGCACCGCAATCTCGAACGGCGCGACGGCATCATTCTGTCCGTACACCCGCATAATGACCGGGGCACGGCCGTCGCTGCCGCCGAACTCGCGGTGATGGCGGGCGCCGATCGCGTCGAAGGCTGTCTGTTCGGCAATGGCGAGCGCACGGGCAATGTCGATCTCGTCACGCTGGCGCTGAACCTCTACAGCCAGGGCATCGATCCGGGTCTCGATTTCTCGCAGATCAACGAGATCGCGCGGACGGCGGAATATTGCACGCAGCTGCCGATCCATCCGCGCCACCCTTATGTCGGCGACCTCGTGTTCACGGCTTTTTCGGGCTCGCATCAGGATGCGATCAAGAAAGGGCTCGCCGCCTACAAGGAAGGCGACATCTGGCAGGTGCCCTATCTGCCGCTCGATCCGAAGGATCTGGGACGCAGCTACGAGTCGATCATTCGCGTGAACAGCCAGTCCGGCAAGGGCGGCGTCTCCTATCTTCTCGAAACGGAGTACGACCTCCGCCTGCCGCGGAGATTGCAAGTCGAATTCAGCCAGGCCGTCCAGCGCGTGACGGATGACAGCGGCAAGGAAGTGCGCGCGGCCGATATCTGGGCGATTTTCGAGAAGGAATATATTTCCCGGAAAGAGCCCATCGAATACGTCTCGCACACGCTGTTCGACGAGGGCGGCAAGCAGGGCGTGAAAATCCGTGTACGGCGCTTCGGCAAGGAAGAGCAGCTCGAAGGCTTCGGCAACGGCCCGATCGATGCGGCGATGAGCGCGCTGAAACTCGGCGTCGAACTTCGTCATTACGAGGAGCATTCGATCGGCTCCGGCACGGACGCGAAGGCCGTCGCCTTCATGGAAGTGGCGGACCCGGAGCATCCGGGCGACCTGTTCGGCGTTGGAATCGACCCGAACATCATCACCGCCTCGTTCAAGGCGATGATCTCCGGCGCGAACCGCGCGGCGGCCCGCCGGCCGCGCGAGGAGTGGGTCCGGCTTTGCGGCGGTGAGGGATAAGTCGCCCGTTTTCCGGCCAACTGTCATCAAAATGTCACTGAAACGTCACGAAGGGGATTTCCCTTCGTGACGGTTTCGGCGAGCTGGCGGCAGCCCATCATCATTCTCCGTAACCATTCTCCTAAAAATCTCTTGGAGAGGCGGCAGGCGACGCCTACATTCCATGTTGCGCCGCAACATGAAGGGCGCGGGGGAAGACCGGGTCCCGGCGATGGGGCGAGACCCACGAGCTGAGTGAGGTAGAGCGTGCTGTATCATCTCTATGAACTGAACCATGCCGCCGTGGCGCCTTTCCGGGCGGCCGCAGAAATGAGCCTCTGGGCGCTTCGCCATCCGCTCAACCCCTTTGCCGAAACGGTCGCGCACAAGACGCTGGCGGCCGCCTTCGACGTTTTCGAAACGACGACGCGGCGCTATGGCAAACCCGAATTCGGACTCCATGAGACGGAAGTGAACGGCAAGCCGGTTCCGGTCACCGAAAAAATCGTCTGGGAACGTCCTTTCTGCCGGATCATCCATTTCGAGCGCGAGCCTTCGGCGATGAAGGACGTGGCGCCGCAGCAGAAGCTTCTCATCGTCGCGCCGCTTTCGGGACATTACGCGACGCTGCTGCGCGGCACGGTGGAAGCCATGCTGCCCTATAACGAGGTCTACATCACCGACTGGGAAGACGCGCGCAAGGTGCCGCTCACGGAAGGCGGTTTCGACCTCGACGACTACATCGATTACGTGATCGACATGTGCCACGAGCTTGGGCCGGACGTGCATCTCCTCGCCGTCTGCCAGCCTTCGGTGCCGGTGTTCGCGGCGGTCGCCGCGATGCACGACAATGACGATCCTTACGTGCCGCTCAGCATGACGCTGATGGGCGGGCCGATCGACACGCGCGAGAACCCGACCGAAGTGAACCGGCTGGCGACGGAACGCGGCACCGAATGGTACGAGCGCAACGTGATCACGGTGGTGCCCTGGCCGCATGCAGGCTTCATGCGCCGCGTCTATCCGGGCTTCGTGCAGCTTTCGGGCTTCATGGCGATGAACCTCGACCGGCACATGGACGCACACTGGAACTATTTCGACCACATGGTCGCCGGCGACGGCGACAGCGCGGAGAAGCATCGCGAGTTCTACGACGAGTATCTCTCGGTCATGGACATGACGGCGGAGTTCTACCTGCAGACGGTGGACGAGGTCTTCGTGAAACACTCGCTGCCCAAGGGCGAGTTCACCCATCGCGGCAAGCCCCTGCGTCCCGAGGCGATCACCAGGACCGCGCTGATGACGGTCGAGGGCGAGAAGGACGATATTTCCGGCGTCGGCCAGACAAAGGCCGCGCACAAGCTCTGCACGAAGCTGCCCGATGCGATGAAGAGCCATTGGGAGCAGCCGGGCGTCGGCCATTACGGCGTCTTCAACGGGACGCGATGGAAGAGCGAAATCGCGCCGCGGGTGCGGGAGTTCATGGGGCGGCACGCGAAGCGGTAGACCCGCCGGACGGGAACGCCCTTACCCCTCCCCTGAAAATCCGGAACGGATTTTCAGACCCTCCCACAGGGGGAGGGTAATCCAGACGGATGAGCCCGATCTGAAGGCACCTCCGGTCCGTGCGTCACTTCGCGAAGATTTGCGTCTCGTTCCGGAAGGCCTTGAATTCGAGCGCGTTGCCGGAGGGGTCGCGGAAGAACATGGTCGCCTGTTCGCCGGGTTTTCCCTTGAAGCGGATATGCGGCTCGATGACGAAACGGATTCCCGCCGCCTTCAGACGCGCGGCCAGTTCATGCCACGCCTCCCAGCCGAGGATCAGGCCGAAATGGGGAACGGGAACCTCGTCGCCATCGACGGGATTGGCGATTTCCGCCACCGGGGCATCGGCGCCCTCGCGCCGGGGCGCGAGATGGGCGACGATCTGGTGGCCATGGAAATCGAAATCGACCCAATGCGCGTCGGAACGGCCTTCGGCGCAACCGAGAAGGCGGCCGTAAAAATCTCTCGCTGCGGAGAGATCATCGACCGCGAAAGCGAAATGAAATCGTGGCATCCTTGACATGATTCGACCCTATCTCTTTTGCCTTCGGACAGGAATGACCAGACCGTCGTCATCCCCCATCGGGTTCCGGCCGGAAGCGGCGGACGCCGGAGGGGCATTGGGCTCGACCGCATTATGAACAAACACGTGAAACCCGCCTCGCTTCATCTCGACTACATGCAGATCGAAGGGCGGACGGTGCCTGTGACCGTGAAACACAATCCGCGCGCCAAGCGCATGATCGTTCGCGTCGACCTGGCGGCAGGGTCCGTGCTCGTCACGACGCCGTCACGCCGGAACCTCGGCAAGGCGCTCCTTTTCGCGCGCGAGCAACGCGAATGGATCGCCGAGCGGCTGCACCAGGTGCCCGCGCCCGTTCCCTTCAAGAATGGTGCGCGCATTCCCTATCGCGGCAAGGAACATGTGGTGCGCTATGCGGGCGTGCGGCGCGAGGACGCGATGATGAAGGGGCCGGTCTGGCGCGTGCGGGGCGCGGAGACGGGCGGGCTTCCGGAGATCCGCGTGGCGGGACATCCCGACTTCGTGCAGCGGCGGGTGACGGACTGGCTGAAGGGAAAGGCGCGCGACGAACTGAACGACCGGGCGCTCTTCTATGCCGAACTCTTCGACGTGCGTCCGTCGCGCATCACGGTGCGCGACACGACCACGCGCTGGGGATCGTGCTCGCCGACGCGGGCGCTGTCCTTCTCCTGGCGGCTCATTCTCGCACCCTCCTATGTGCTCGACTATGTGGCGGCGCATGAAGTGGCGCATATCAGGCACATGAATCACGGACCGCGCTTCTGGGGCCTGGTCGAGGAAGCCATACCGAACTACGAACCCGCCAAGCGCTGGCTCGAAATCAACGGGCCGGGCCTGCACCGCTTCGGCGCGGACCCTGTCGGACTTTTCGCGGGCGGCCGCGGAAACTCTTCGGGCGGATGAAGCTCACGCCCGGCACGGCGGCTTTCACCGTGTTCCTGGCGTCGCTGACGGCGGTCGGTCCCTTGTCGACGGACATGTATCTGCCGTCGCTGCCCGACATCGCGCGCGATTTCAGCGCCGATGCAGGCACGGTGCAGATCACGCTGAGCGCCCATCTCATCGCCTTTGCCGGATCGCAGCTCTTCTACGGACCGCTGGCCGACCGCTATGGGCGCAGGCCCGTGCTGATCGGCGGCTTCCTGCTTTATATGGCGGGATGCTTCGCCTCGCTTTTCGTGGCGACCATCGACCAGCTCATTCTCGCGCGCATCCTGCAGGCGGTGGGCGGCGGCGCTTCCGTGGTTCTGGCGCGCGCCATCGTGCGCGATCTCTATGCCGGTGCCGAGGCCGGCCAGATGCTTGCCAGGATGGCGGCGATCATGGGGCTCGTGCCCGCGCTCGCGCCGATGCTTGGCGGCGTGGTGCAGGATGTCTATGGCTGGAAGGCGAACTTCATCGCGATGGGTGGTTTCGGCGCGGTGCTCGCGCTGATGACGGCGATGAACCTCGACGAGACGCTGCCGGCCGCGCGGCGGCAAAGCGCGGCGCCGCTCGCCATTCTGCGTTCCTATCGCAGGCTGATCGCGGACAGGCGCTTCCTCACATATCTCGCCATCGCGAGCGCCGCCTTTTGCGGGCTCTTTGCCTTCGTCTCCGGTTCATCCTTCGTGCTCCAGGGGCTTTACGGGCTTTCGCCGATCGCCTACGGGCTTTGCTTCGGCGCGATGGCGGGCGGCTATGTCGCGGGATCGCTCGCGGGCGGACGGCTCGTGCGCCGCATGGGCATCGATGCGACGCTGCGCTTCGGCGGTTTCTGCGCGGCGCTGGGCGGACTTCTCATGCTGACGGGGCTTCTCACCACGCCCTCGGCGCTCGGCATCGTGGCGCCGATCGTGATCTACGGTTTTGCGATGGGCGCGACCATGCCGCAGGCGATGGCGGGCGCGCTGACGCCGTTTCCCGATATCGCGGGCACGGCTTCGTCGCTGCTGGGCTTCCTGCAATCGGTCGCGGGAGCGCTTGGCGGGCTCTATGTGGGGCATGGCGTCGACGCGAGCGCGATGCCGATGGTCGGCACCATCGCGGCGATGGGGGTGACGACTTTCGCGATCGCGATGAGCGGGCGGCGGCCCTTAGCTTAGGGTCCGGACCCATTAAGGGGATTCCCAAAGTTCGGTTGTGATGATTCATTGTCTCCAGCGAGGAGGCAATGGATATGTCTGATTTCTTTTGGTTTTCGGATGCGCAGTGGGCACGGATC
>Ga0098054_1000178_pt1 | contig 61129 bp, 63 predicted proteins | sample 16_taG_FD_75048 | JGI IMG/M metagenome (GOLD analysis project Ga0098054, IMG submission 75048) | Marine viral communities from the Subarctic Pacific Ocean - 16_ETSP_OMZ_AT15313 metaG | ecosystem: Environmental > Aquatic > Marine > Oceanic | place: Pacific Ocean | collected 2015-01-18
ACAAGCTCAAATGCTCACGCCGCTTCGCAACACGATATGACAAAACCGCCGCAAGCTACCTCGGCTTCATTCAAATAGTTGCTGCTCGCCTCTGGGTCAGAAGTTTGTCAACATGACCTAGTTTTTTACACACTTTTCCCTCAACAAGTGGACACGGGGCCAAATAAGCCAACTACCTTCGATTGGTTAGTAAGCCGAACACGTGATGGATCCGGTCGATCAGCTCCTCGTGAGCTAATTCACCTCCTCACAGAAGCTCGCGACGTGCAACTTCAACGTCTAGAACGCGGAGAACGCGAGCCGGATGAGGCCTTTTTGTTTGACCGTCTCGTCTTCAAGGAAGCGCTGGAGCCAGTCTCAAGGACCAGATTCACTCAAACTCTGGTCGCCGAGTATCCGGATTTAAAGAAATGGCTCGATCCCCTAAAGGGACAAAAGACCGCTCAAAACCCGGCGACTCTTGCAAAAATATGGGCCATCTCAGAGGAAGAGGCGCGCGGTCGCGCAAACTCACTAGTAAAGGTAGGTTTTTTTGAAGAAAGAGGTGGGGGAACAGATACATCGTATCGAGTTCCCTTTTTGTATCGCGATGCTTTAGAGATGGTTCAGGGGACAGCAGAGTAGAAATCGGAGATACCGCACCGATTTACATTGTGGCAGAACCAGCGTGTAAGGTCGTCTTTTTTTCACAAACCATTTCTTTTGTGTTGAGAAAGAGAGCTGAACATCTGCCACCAGAAAATCCATATAGAAAAATTACTTTTCATCGAAAACCCGCATAGCGGCGGCGGCAAGCACTGGGAGGCGGAACCTTTCCTCCAAAGAGCCGCGCAAGAAGGCGTCGAGGTCCGGCACGAGAAGCCGAAAAGCCCCGAGGAGAGCATCGAGCTCATCGAGGAGACGGAAGCAGACGCCGTGGCCGTCGCGGGCGGGGACGGCACGCTGAACCCGCTGATTGCGACACTGATCGACCGGCAATTGCCCCTCCTCGTGCTGCCCGCGGGAACCGCCAACGACTTCGCCCGTTCTCTTTCCATGCCGGAAAAACCGGAGGAGCTTGCCGAACTGCTGACCGGCGGCGAGATCGCCGCCGTCGATGTCGGCTATGCGAACGGCAAGCCCTTCCTCAATGCCGCAAGCATCGGCATGACGAACACGATCAGCCGCCTGCAAAGCAAGGACCGAAAACGTCAATGGGGCGCGCTGAGCTATGCGGTAAGCGCCCTTGAGGCGGGCCGCACGGCACGCTCCTTCGTCGCCCGCTTCGAGGGCGACAAACGGCCAAAGGAAATGCGCTGCATCCAGCTTCTCGTCGGCAATGGCCGTTACTATGGCGGCGGGCTGACGGTGCATGCCGATGCGACGCTGACGAATGGATTGCTGCATCTCTACGCGGCCGTGCCGCGCTCGCTTTTCGGCATGGCGGCGCTGCTGCCTTTTCTGCATTTCGGACGGACCGACCTCGCGCCGGAAGTGCTGTGCGATGAGGCGACGGAGATTTCCATTGCAACCCTGCCGAAGCGCCATGTCTTCGCCGATGGCGAGGAGCTGACGGAAACGCCGGTACGGTTCCACGTCGCGCCCCGGGCGCTCAAAGTCATCGTCCCGCGAAAGGAGAGGCCATGAACCAGTTGATGCTCTCGCAGGAAGAAGGCGCCTTCCGCGCGCTCGGCGTCGCCTGCCAGTCCGCCGCCCGCTATTACGAGACGGCGGCAGAGGTGACGGGAGGGGACTGGCAACGCTTTGTCACGGAGCGGGCGGCGTCATATGCCGAAGCGGCCAGACGCATTACCGAACTCCTGAAGCAGGACGAAGTGCTGCCCGGCTCGCCAGATGCGGACATGGAATGGCTGAAACAGATTGCGCTCAGGGCCCAGGCTGCGATATCGGGGGACGAGGCGGGCACACTGTTGAAAAGTTTCGCCCGCACGGAGCGCAAGGTCTGGGATGCGCTCGGCGATCTCGGCCATGCCGGCGTATCGCCTGCGCATGCCGGCGCGGCAAGCGATCTTGGCCGGATCGTGATGGACGGATTCCTCTGGCTTGGAAAAGAGAAACAGGCTTTTCTGAACGGCGATTAACGGAAAGGGAAACGGGCGCAGATGCGCGGCTTTCTTCATCACATCGATCTGACGGTGACGGATCCCTGGGCTTCGGCGCCGTTCTACGATGCGGTGCTCGGCCATATGGGTTATCGCCGCTGGTCGGAAGACGCGAACGGCATCGATTGGGAGCACGCCTCTTCGAAGGACCGTCTGCCGAGCATCGGCATCTTCAAGGCGCGTGGGCCGAACGCAGGCCGCGGTCACGACCGCTATTCGCCGGGCCTCCACCACATCGCCTGGATCGCGGAAAGCCGCGAGGACGTCGACCGGCTGCACGCGCTGCTGATCGAAATCGGCGCAACCGTGCTCGACGCGCCCGCCGACTATCCCGAATATGGAGAGGGCTATTACGCGGTCATGTTCGCCGATCCGGACGGGTTGAAGCTCGAATTCGTCTACGAACCGCGAAAATAACGTCCGCCCCCGGCGAGCGGAGAGCCGGCGACTCGTCTATTCTTTTCTCATGAAGAAACTCGAAATCCGCAACGCCGATGCGCGCCGCCTTTTCCTCGACAGCCATGCGTTGAGCCTCGACAGGACGGAGGCACATGACGAAAGCGAAACGCTCGGCCTCGTGCGGAAACTCGGCTTCGTCCAGCTCGATTCGATCAACACAGTCGAGCGCGCCCATCACATGATCCTGTTCTCCCGCGCGCCGGGCTACCGGCGCGAACATCTGGGCGCACTCCATCACGATCACGGATCGCTTTTCGAGCACTGGACGCATGACGCGTCTCTCATTCCGATCGAATTCTATCCGCACTGGCGTCATCGTTTTCGCGCGGCGAAGGCGAGGATCGCGGCAAACCCGCGCTGGCAGGAACGCATCGGCGGAGAGGGCGAAAAGGTGCTGCGCAATGTGCGGACGCGGCTGCGGCGCGAAGGACCGCTGATGGCGCGCGACTTCGAGGACAAGGGCGCCGGCGGCTGGTGGGGCTGGGGACCATCGAAGACCGCCCTTGAGACGTTGTGGCGAACGGGCGAAGTCGCCATCGCCAGACGCGAAGGCTTCGAGAAGGTCTACGACCTCGCATCGCGCGTGATCCCCGAAGACATGCGCAATGCGCGCCCGAGCGAAGCGACATCCACCGACTGGGCCTGCCGCGAAGCCCTCGACCGGCTGGGGATCGCGACGCCGCAGGAGATTGCAGGGTTCTGGGGACTCGTCTCCATCGCGAGCGCGAAGGCCTGGGCCCTGCGCGCGCTGAAGCGAAAGGAAATCGTCGAGGTGACGGTGGAAGGGTCAGACGGCGCGAAACACGCGGCCCTCGCGCCCGCCGATATCGAGATGCGCCTTGCCGCGGCCGCACCGGCGCCGGAAGAGATGCGTTTCCTCTCGCCTTTCGATCCGGCGATCCGCGACCGCAAGCGCGCCATGCGGCTCTTCGGCTTCGACTATCGCATCGAGGTCTTTGTGCCGGAGAAGAAGCGGCAATATGGCTATTACGTCCTGCCGCTGATCGCGGGCGACCGCTTCGTCGGCCGCGCCGATGTAAAGGCGCATCGAGCCGAGGGCCGGATCGAAATGAAGGGGCTCTGGCTCGAACCCGGGGTGAAGCAGACGAAAGCCTGCGAGAAGGACATTCGTGCGGCACTCGAAGGGCTCGGCCGCTTCACCGGAACGCCCGTCATCGACGCAGACGCTGCTCTACGGCGCGCCAGAGACGGGTGAGCCCTTGGTCGGTAAGTCCCGCCTCGTCGAGATGACGGACGGTGCTTTCGAGATAGTCGGGATTCTTTCCCGAGCGCCCCTCCCCCTCGGCGATAAGGCGCACCTGGGTATCGAAATCGATGCGGCCTGCATATTGCTCATGCGCACGGTCGACGACAAAGCAGAGTGCCTCGACGCGGGAGCCGTCATCGACGAGTTCCACCGGCTTCATCACATCGCGGTAGACAAGCGTGACCTGCTCGCGCGCCTGCAGATAGCGCCGCACATCCTCGGCGCGGCGTGCCTCGACACGGAAGGCGACGCCGCGGCAGGCGCCGCCCGCATCGAGCCCGAAAACGAGGCCCGGCTTTTCCGGCGTGCCGCGATGGACATGGCTGTAGACGCAGAAGGCGCGGTGATAGCCGCGCAAACGCGCCGGACGCCGCTCCTCATACTCGAAGCCCGGCCGCCACATGAGCGACCCATATCCAAAAACCCACAAATCCTGCATGCTGACAACTCCGCTCGCGCGGGCAACTATAGGCATGCGTCACGCGGACGCAAAAGCGGCAGCAGGGCGGTACGGAAATCGAGGCGATGAACGAAGCGGCGACAACAGGGAGAACGGGCATACGCTGGGGTATCGTGGGCCCCTCGCTCGCCCTCGCGGCGCTCGTCGTGCTCTACACGGTGTACTGGGTCGGCGTGTCCGGCGAAGTGAGGAAGGCCGTCGAGAATTTTGCCGCACGCGGCGAGAAGGGCGTCGTGACTTCGTGGAACGACTTCTCCGTCGGCGGCTATCCCTTCCGCGTCGAGGCGGACTTCGCCTCCCCTGCCGCCAATGCGCCCGACACGCCGGAGGAATGGCAATGGCAGGGTGAACGCGCCTCGCTGGCGCTGCTCCCCTACAATCTCCGCCATGCGATCCTGACGCTGGAGGGCGAGCAGCGTCTCAGCTACCGCGACCTTCGGACGGGTGAGCGGGCACGAAACGAAGCACGCTTCACGGCCGGTTCGGCAAGGGCGAGCTATGTCGCGCTCGCGGACCGTCCCTTCGGCCGCCTCGCCATCGACATCGAGGCACTTGAGGGCGAACACCTGCAGGGTGCAAGCGGCGAGACGCAAAACATGACCGCGACGCGCCTGCAGCTTCATGCACGTCCGGCGGAAACGCCGGAAGGCAGCGAAGTGCCGGACAGCTACGACCTCGCGCTGCAGGCCGAAGATATCGATGTCGGCGGCACGGAGACGATCCCTGCGCTCGGACAGAACATGACGCTCTTCCTTGCACAGACACGCCTGCGCGGCGTCCCGCCGGCAAGCCATGCGAGCCTTGTCGAACTGATGCGGGAGTGGAAGGCGGCGGGTGGCACGCTCGCCATTTCCGATCTCGTCGTGAAATGGGGACCGCTCGATCTCTATGCAAGCGGCGAACTCGGCCTCGACGGGGCGCATCGTCCGGAGGGGCAGCTCGACGCGCGCATCACCGACTTCGAAGGGCTGCTCGATGCGATGGTGAAGGATGGGCTCGTGGAAGAACGCGAGGCGCGCGTGGCGCTTGCCGGCCTCGTCCTCGTCTCGCAGTTCCAGGGCCAGAAATCGAACGAGGTGCGGGTGCCGGTCATCATGCGCGAAGGACGGCTTTATCTCGGCCCCCTCGCCGTCGCAAAGCTCGAACCGCTTTACTGACCACCCTCGCCGCCGGGCTTCGGGTGCGTCGGATTGCGCCCGAAATTCGGGGCCGCGATATCCTGTCCGGCATCGACGATGGAGCGGCGGATCGCGCGGGTGCGCGTGAAGAGATCGAAAAGCTTGTCGCCATCGCCCCAGCGGATCGCACGCTGGAGCGCCGTCAGATCTTCGGAGAAGCGCGCCAGCATTTCGAGGATCGGCTCCTTGTTGTTGAGGCAGACGTCGCGCCACATCGTCGGATCGGATGCGGCAAGACGTGTGAAGTCGCGAAAGCCCGAAGCGGAATATTTGATGACTTCGGACTGCGTCACCGTTTCGAGATCGCTCGCCGTGCCGACGATATTGTAGGCGATGATATGCGGCAGATGGCTCACGATCGCGAGAACGAGATCGTGATGCTTCGGCTCCATCACATCGACCTTCGACCCGCAGGCGGTCCAGAAGGCACTGAGCTTCTCGACCGCCTCATGGTCGGTGCCGGGTACCGGCGTAAGGATGCACCAGCGATTGTCGAAGAGCTCGGGAAAACCTGAATCCGGGCCGGACTCTTCGGTACCGGCGATCGGATGGCCGGGGATGAAGTGAACGCCTTCGGGCACATGGGGCCCCACGTCGCGGATGACGGCGAGCTTCACCGATCCGACATCCGTGAGGATCGCGCCCTTCTTGAGATGCGGCTCGATCTCTGCGGCAATGGTGCCGAGCGCACCGACCGGCGTGCAGAGGATGACGAGATCGGCGTCCCTGACGGCTTCCGCCGCCGTCGCATGAACGCTGTCGATAAAGCCGATTTCGAGCGCGCGCTTTCGCGTCGCCTCGGAGCGCGCGTGCCCCGCTATATGCTTCGCAAGTCCGGCGCGCTTCATCGCATGGCCGAGCGAGGAGCCGATGAGGCCGAGGCCGATCAGCGCGACCTTGTCGAAAAGCGGGGCGCTCACGACGCACCCGCCTTCCGGCCCATGAAGTCGGCAAGCGCTTTCACGACAAGCCTGTTCGCCTCTTCCGAACCCACGGTGAGCCGCAGGCAATCCGGCAGTCCGTAGCTCGCGACCGCGCGCAGGATGAGCCCGCGCTTCATCAGGAAGGCATCCGCATCCTTCGCCGTCCGGCCCGGCTCATGCGGAAAACGGATCAGCAGGAAATTCGCAACGCTCGGTTCGACGGTGAGGCCAAGACCGGCGATTTCTTCCGCGAGCCATTTGAGCCATTGCTCGTTATGGCGGCGGGCGGCATCGACGTGGTCCGCATCGCGGATCGCGGCGACGCCCGCCTTCATCGCCGGCACCGACACGTTGAAGGGACCGCGAATGCGGTTCACCACGTCGCAGACATGCGCGGGCGCATACATCCAGCCGAGACGGAGCGCGGCGAGCCCGTAAATCTTCGAGAAGGTGCGCGTCATCACGACATTTTCCGATGTCGCGACGAGTTCGATCCCCGCCTCGTAATCGTTGCGGTTCACATATTCGCTATAGGCGGCGTCCAGCACGACGAGAATATCGGAGCGAAGTCCTGCGTGAAGGCGGCGCACTTCGTCCGCCGGAATATAGCTCCCGGTCGGATTGTTCGGATTGGCGATGAAGATCATCTTCGTCTTCGGCGTGACGGCGGCGAGGATCGCATCGACATCGGTGCGAAGCTCCTTCTCCTTCACGACGACGGAGGTCGCGCCCGCCGCCTTCGTGACGATGGGATAGACGAGAAACCCGTGCTCGGTCGAAATCGCCTCATCGCCCTCGCCGAGATAGGCCTGGGCAAGAAGGTGCAGCAACTCGTCCGAGCCCGCGCCGCAAACGATCCGGTCCTGCGCGAGCCCATAGCGCGCGGCAATCGCCTCGCGCAGTTCGCCCGCGCCGCCATCGGGATAGAGCTCAAGGCCTTCCGCCGCCGCCGCAAAGGCTTCCCTCGCGCGCGGGCTCGGCCCCAGCGGCGTTTCGTTTGCCGACAGCTTGTAGACCTTGCCGGCGCCTTCCGCATTGGCACGGCCGCCGACATAGGCTTCGATTTCCAGAATGCCCTTCCGGGGCTCGGGACGTTTCATGATCTTCTCACTCACCGTCGCTCTCGCGGAGCAGCGGATTGGCATAGCCGCCCAGCAGCCGGACCTCGACGATGGGTTCCGCGGCAAGCACGGCGAGGCGCTCATCGTCTTCCGTCAGGTGATGGGGAACGGAGACAAGATAGACGTGTTTTGCAGCGCCATTGTCGATCCGGGCGCTGGCGATCCGCCGGCCGTCGATCCCCGCCTCCTTCACGAGCGCGACGACGCGCGCATCGCTCAGGCTCTCGGCTGTGGAGAGGGCAAGGAGGCTCGTGTCATCCCCCGTGCTCTCGAAGGTGCTATGGGCGAGAACGAGTGCCTGCGCACCGTCATTGCCTTCGGCGACCTCGACGAAGGGAAGCCTCGCGACGATACGCATTTCGCTCGTGCCGCCGGTTGCAAAGCCCACCCACCAGTCATCGTCGGCGGCAACGCCGGGCTGCGGCAGGAGACCGATAGCCGAGCGGTCATGGCCCACACGGCGCAATACGTCGCGCGCATTGCTGTGCAGTTCCATCGGCGTCGTGGAACCGTAATAGTTGCGCGCAAGGTCCCAGAAGCCCAGGGCATCGCCCTCCGGGCCGAAGACGTCGACCCGGAACGGCCCCTGAATCCGCGTCATCGCGGCCATGATCTCGCGCCAGAGCCGGACGAGAACGCGCAGCGGCAGCCGGCCCTCATGGCGCGCAGCGACCCGCCGGAGCACCTCGGCCTCGCGGGCCGGACGGAAGGCGACAAAGCTGCCCTTGCCGGCAGCGCTCGCTGCCCGGGCCTTGGCCTCGGCGACCTCGACCACAAGCTCCGTGCGCTTCAGCAGGAGGTCCTGGATGGCGTCGTCGATCGCATCGATCTCCTTGCGGACATCGGCGAGGGCCTTTTCGGGCGTGGCTGTCTCGGTCGTCATTCGGCGGCATCCGGCGGGGGAATTCGGCTCGCGGGCAGGCCCCCTACCCGGCCCGCAAGAGCGGTATTCATACGGGGACAACCTGCTAAAATCAAAGAAAACATTGACATTTTGGGGGGTGCATCCCTAGCTATGCACCCTGTTTGGCGGGGGCCCTAAAAGCCCGCCTCGGAGCCAACCCAGCCGGAAAAAGGCAGCGCAGAGGCGCTATGAACACCATCGAAAAGGCCGCAGGCCCATCAGGCGCCCCCGGTCCGGACAGCGCGGAATTCGAGGAAGGCGGGATCAGGGTGCACCGTGCATCCATGACCTTCGGCCCCGACGAACCGCTCGCCCTCGATTCCGGCGTCAATCTGAGCCCGTTTACCATCGCCTACGAGACCTATGGCACACTGAACGCCGACAAGTCGAACGTGGTCCTGATCTGCCACGCGCTGACGGGTGACCAATATGCCGCGAGTTCGCACCCGCTGACCGGCAAGCCCGGCTGGTGGCCGCACATGGTGGGCCCGGGGCGGCCGATCGACACCAACCGCTTCTTCGTCGTCTGCCAGAACGTGATCGGCGGCTGCCAGGGCACGACCGGCCCGAGGGACATCGACCCGGCGACCGGGCGGCCCTATGGGCTGAGCTTCCCCGTCATCACCATCGGCGACATGGTCCGCGCGCAAGCCATGCTGCTCGACCGTCTCGGCATTGGTGACCTTTTCTGCGTCATTGGCGGCTCGATGGGCGGCATGCAGGTGCTGCAATGGGCGGCGGCTTACCCCGAGCGCGTCTTCTCCGCGATCCCGATTGCGACCGCCGCGCGCCATTCCGCGCAGAACATCGCCTTCCACGAGGTCGGCCGCCAGGCCATCATGGCCGACCCCGAATGGAAGCAGGGCGCCTATCTCTCGCACGGCACAACCCCCGGCAAGGGGCTCGCGGTCGCGCGCATGGCCGCGCACATTACCTATCTGTCGGAAGCGGCGCTTCATCGCAAGTTCGGCCGCAACCTGCAGGACCGCGACAGCATTACCTACGGCTTCGATGCCGACTTCCAGATCGAAAGCTATCTGCGCCACCAGGGCTCGACCTTCGTCGATCGCTTCGACGCGAATTCCTATCTCTACATCACGCGCGCGATGGACTATTTCGATCTCGCCGACGATTACGGCGGCGTGCTGGCGAACGCGTTCCGGGGCACGACGTCACGCTTCTGCGTCGTTTCCTTCACCAGCGACTGGCTCTTTCCGACATCGGACAATCGCCAGATCGTGCATGCGCTGAACGCGGTTGCGGCCAAAGTGAGTTTCGTCGAGATCAAGACGGACAAGGGCCACGACGCCTTCCTGCTGGAGGAGCCGGAAATGTTCGCGACGCTGCGCGGCTTCATCGACAGCGCAGCGCGCACGCGGGGCATCGCCGGATGAGCAACGGACATGGCCTCGACACGGGCCGCATAGACCTCGATCTCATCGCCCAGATGATCGCGCCGGAGAGTCGCGTGCTCGACGTCGGTTGCGGCGACGGCGACCTGCTCGCCCTGCTGCGGTCGCAGAAGAACATCGACGGGCGCGGCGTGGAATTGAGCCAGGAAGGCGTGAACGCAAGCGTGGCGCGCGGCCTCGCCGTGGTACAGGGCGACGCCGACACCGACCTCGCCGATTATCCCGACGACGCCTTCGACTATGTGATCCTCAGCCAGACGATCCAGGCCACGCGGAATCCGAAGGCCGTGCTGCGTGAGATGAAGCGCATCGGGCGGCGTGTCATCGTTTCGTTTCCGAATTTCGGCAACTGGCGCGTGCGCCTGCAACTGCTTTTCCGCGGCCGCATGCCCGAAACGCGCTCGCTCGGCTATTCCTGGTACGACACACCCAACATCCATCTTTGCACCGTGCGGGACTTCGCCTCTCTTTGCGGAGACCTCGGGCTCGGGATCGAGGATGCGTTGATCTTGACGGGCGAGAAGGCGTGGCGGATTTCCGATCCCGGCATGCTGGCAAATCTGTTCGCGGTCGACGCCGTCTTCCTGCTCTCTCGCCGCGACTGAGCCCTATTCGTCGTCCGCCGGCATGACGGCACGCGCCGGCGTTGGCGCGGGCAAGGGAGCAATCGCACGCACGCGGGACGCGACCTTGCGCACGGCGGGAAGAGGCGTCGCAGCGTATATCTGCTTCGTCGCTTCAACCACGATAACGCCGGAGAAGCGCGGCCAGAGCATGTGGCCCGCTCGCTCCCAGGCAGCAGCCGAACGCAACAGCGGCCGCCAGTCGAAAGGCGGCACGAAGAGAGCGGCCTCCCAACATGACGGCGAGAACATGGATTCGCGTAAGAGCTGCGTGATCTGACTGCGCGAGAAAGGCTGTCCGTGACCGAATGGCGTCGCCTCGCGCCGCGCCCACAGGCCCCGCCGGTTCGGGACGACGATCATGACGCGCCCGCCCGGCGCCAGCACGCGCCATATCTGCCGGAGCAGCACGCGCATGGACTCGCTCGCCTCAAGCCCGTGCACAAGCAGCACGCGGTCCATACTTTCGTCGGGCAAGGGCAGTTCGCGCTCGTCGACAAGGCCGGTGAGGCAGCGCGCGTCCGCAGGCCACTGCATGACGCCCTGCCGGGCGGGCATGAGGCCGATGACGCGCTGCGCCGTTCCCAGAAAGGGCGCAAGATAGGGCGTCGCAAAACCGAGACCGAGCAGGTTCAGCCCGCGCACATCCGGCCATATTTCTTCGACACGCCGCGCGATATGGTGTTGCGCGACACGCCCCAGGGGACGGCCGTAGAAATCGCGCAGATCGATCACGTCCATATGCATGGAGTTCACTCTAGCAAATCCGGCGAGGCCGGGTTCACGCGGGCGCCCGGGATCATTACCTTAGGGACGAAGCCTATACCGGATGAGACTAACGGAGGGCAAACGGGCCCGAAAAGCCGGTATCCCCGGAGGAGACGAGATGGCAAAGCTTGAAATTCACCAGTTTCCCTGTCTGAACGACAATTACGGCTATCTGGTCCATGAGCCTGTCTCCGGCGCAACGGCGGCAGTCGACACGCCGGAGGTGAAGCCGATCCTCGCCGCCCTCGAGGAAAAGGGCTGGACGCTTACTCACATCCTGAACACCCATCACCATTTCGACCATGCGGGCGGCAACGCCGAGCTCAAGGAGAAGACGGGCTGCACGGTGATCGGGCCCAAGGGAGAGAAAGATCTCATTCCCGGGATCGACCGCGCGGTCGGCGAAGGCGACATCGTGGAACTTGGCGCCGCACGCGCCCGCGTGATCGAGGTGCCGGGCCACACGCGAGGCCACATCGCCTACAGCTTCGATCAGGAACACGTGGCATTCGTGGGCGATACGCTGTTCGCGTTGGGCTGCGGGCGTCTTTTCGAGGGCACGGCGCAGCAGATGTGGTCCTCGCTCGGCAAGCTGATGGAGTTGCCGGACGACACCGTCGTCTACTGCGCACATGAATATACGCAGGCAAACGCCCGCTTCGCGCTCTCCGTCGAGCCGGACAATGCCGCGCTCGCGGCCCGCGCGAAGGAGATCGACGAAAAACGCGCTCGCGGTGAATGGACCGTGCCGACGACAATCGGTATCGAGAAGAGAACCAACCCATTTCTGCGCGCGGCAAGCCCGGACCTGCGCCGTGTGCTTGGCCTCGAAGCTGCGCCGGATGTCGATGTCTTTGCCGAAACTCGAAAGAGAAAGGATAATTTCTGACATGGCCTCATTCGACGCCGGCATGGACGCCGACGCCATCATCGAACTCCTCGGCATGGAGCCGCACCCCGAAGGCGGCTACTTCGCGGAGACGTTCCGCGATCCGGCGGGAGATCGCGCCCATTCGACCGCCATCTATTACCTGTTGAAGGAAGGCGAGCGTTCGCATTGGCACCGCGTCGATGCGGCCGAAATCTGGCACTGGTATGCGGGCGGACCCTTGGCGCTGTCGCGCTACGAGGAAGGCCGGGCGCCGGAAACGCTGTTGCTCGGACAGAACCTCGACGCAGGGGAGCGACCGCAGCTCGTCGTTCCGGCGAGAGTTTGGCAGGCGGCAGAACCGCTTGGCCTCTGGACGCTGGTCGGCTGCACGGTGGCGCCCGGATTCGAGTTCGCCGGCTTTGAAATGGCCGAACCCGGCTGGCACCCGGCGGGTTAACCCTCGTCGCTTTTCGGTGGCTCTGTTGCCGCCCTGCGCTGGCCGGACGCCGCTATCCCGCTAGACTGTGATCTGATGTGACGATCGTCGATCCGTGGGGGGCTGAAGGTGAAATCCGTTCTCGCCGCTTTGGGCATTCTTGCCGCGCTCTTCTGCGCGAGCCTGCCTGCGCGTGCGGAAACGGCCTGCCCCGCCGAAACATCCATGGTTGCGGTTCCGGCGAAAGGCGGCCCCGCCTATGGCGGCATGCAATATGTCCGCTCGGCGGGACTCGGACCGAAGGAGGTCGCGCTCACCTTCGACGACGGCCCCAACCCCGAAACCACTCCTGCCATTCTCGACATTCTGGACCGGCATTGCGTGAAGGCGACTTTTTTCATGGTCGGCATCCATGCGCAGAAGCATCCCGAGATCGTGCGCGAGGTGGCAGCGCGCGGACACACGATCGGCACCCACACCTGGTCGCATCCGAACAATCTTCGCCATTTCTCGCTCGAAAGCGCCCGGCGCCAGATCCGGCAGGGCTTTGCCGCCGTCGAGCTGGCACTTGCAACCGCGCCGGAGGAAGACCGCGATAGGCTCGCGCCCTTTTTCCGCTTTCCCGGCCTCAATGACAGCAAGCCCCTTATGGCCTGGCTGGGCGAGCGCAATATCGCGACCCTTTCCTGCGAATTCGGCGCCGACGACTGGAGATCGATCAGCGCCGCGCAGGTGCGCACCCGGGCGCTTCGGAATATCGCCTCTGTGGGCCGCGGCATTCTGATCCTTCACGACACCAAACCGCGCACGGCGGAGATGCTTTCCTCGCTGATCGCCGCACTTCGGGCAGATGGATACAGTTTCGCTCAGCTTGTGCCGGAGGAAGGCGCACGTGAACTGGCCGCCGCCTCGCGCGACCCGCTGATCGGCGCCGTCCGCCGCGTGGACATACGAGACGAAGAACCGGAAACCGCAGTCTTGAAGCCGTCTCTTGAGCCCGCAACCACCCTTCAGTAGTCTCTTGCCATGACAGCAACATCCGCACCGGGACGATTTCTGCCGACACGCCGCAAGACGCTGGCGCTCGGTCTCGGCGCTGCCGGCCTCCTCGCGGCGCCCGCATTGGTCCGCGCGGACGCTCCTCACAAGCGGACGCTTCGCCTCCAGAGCCTCAATTCAGGCGAAAAACTCACCGTCACCTATTGGACGGACAAGGGTTACGAAGAAGACGCGCTGAAGCGCGTTTCCTGGTTCATGCGCGACCTGCGTACCGGCGACGTGCATGACGTCCATCCGGGACTGCTCGATCTTCTCTGGGAGATCGACGCGAATACGCGCTCGAAGAACCCGATCTACGCCATGTCGGGCTATCGTTCACCCGAGACGAATGACTGGCTCTTCCGGCGCGGCAATGGCGTCGATCCCGGCAGCTTCCACATGCGTGGCATGGCCATGGACATCACGCAGGATTTCCTCGATCCGGAGGAGGTCTACCGCGTGGCGAAAAAGCTCGGGAAAGGCGGCGCAGGCTTCTATCCGACAAAGACGCCCTATGCCCATGTCGATATCGGACCGCCGGATAGCTGGCGCTATCCCGGCATGCCGCGGCCGGGCCGCGACGAGGAGTACGACCGCCTGCAGGCGGAAGCAGAAAAAGAGGCAGGCTGAACGAAAACGCCCCGGAGATCATCCGGGGCATTCTCACATTCGTCTGCGGCTGAGTTATCCAGCGATATATTGCGCGCCATTCGCCGTGATCGTCGCGCCGGTGACGAAGCTCGCCTTCTCGTCGGCGAGGAAGACGACGCAATGCGCGATCTCCTCCGCCTTGCCGAGACGGCCGACCGGGATCGTCGCGATAATCCCTTCGAGCACCTTCTCCGGTACCGCCGCCACCATGTCGGTATCGATATAGCCCGGCGCGATGCAGTTCACCGTCACGCCCTTGCGCGCAACTTCCTGCGCCAGTGCCTTGGTGAAGCCGATGACGCCCGCCTTCGCCGCCGAATAGTTCGTCTGCCCCATCTGGCCCTTCTGGCCGTTGATCGAGGAGATGTTGACGATGCGCCCGAAGCCGCGCTCGCGCATGCCGTTGATGAGCGGCTGGCACATGTTGAACATGGAGTCGAGATCGACCGCCATGACCTCGCGCCACTGCGCCGGCGTCATCTTGTGCAGCATACCGTCACGCGTAATCCCCGCATTGTTCACGAGCACGTCGACGGGGCCGAGTTCCGCTTCGACGGCGGCGATACCCTTCACGCAGGAATCATAGTCGCCCACATTCCACTTGTAGACATTGACGCCATGCTCCTTCGAAAAGGCGGCGGCCGCCTCGTCATTGCCGGCATAGTTTGCGGCCACCTTGTAGCCGGCGTTCTTCAGTGCCAGCGAGATTGCGGCGCCGATGCCGCGCGTACCGCCCGTTACGAGCGCAACTTTGGTCATTGTCGGATATCCTCGTCCTGAACCGTCTTTACCTGCGGAAACCTTCAGCGCTCGACGCAGAGGGCTATACCCATGCCGCCGCCGATGCAAAGCGTGGCCAATCCCTTCTTCGCATCGCGCTTCTCCATCTCATGAAGCAGCGTCACGAAGACACGAGCGCCGGATGCGCCGATCGGATGGCCGATGGAAATGGCACCGCCATTCACGTTGACGATCTTCGGATTCCAGCCGAGATCCTTGTTGACCGCCAGTGCCTGCGCCGCAAAGGCTTCATTCGCCTCGACGAGGTCGAGATCGTCGACGGTCCAGCCCGCTTTCTTGAGTGCCGCCCGCGAGGCCGGGATCGGACCCGTCCCCATGACGGCGGGGTCGACGCCCGCCTGCGCCCAGGAAACGATCCGGCCGAGCACCTTGCGGCCTTCCTTCGCCGCGCGATCCGCACTCATCAGCACGACCGCCGCCGCGCCATCATTGATGCCGGACGCGTTCGCCGCCGTGACCGTGCCGCCGTCCCTCTGGAAGGCAGGCTTCAGGCCCTGAATGCCCTCAAGCGTCACGCCGTGCTTGATGAACTCGTCATTGTCGATAGTCGTTTCGCCCTTGCGCGACTTGATGGTGACCGGCGCGATCTCGTCCTTGAAACGCCCGGCCTTCTGCGCGGCCTCGGCCTTGTTCTGCGAGGCAACGGCGAAGGCATCCTGCTCGTCACGCGTGATCTGCCAGCGCGCGGCGACGTTTTCCGCGGTCTGGCCCATGTGATAGCCGTTGAAGGCATCCCAGAGCCCGTCCCTGATCATGGTGTCGACGAACTCGACCGATCCCATCTTGTTGCCGGCGCGCAGATAGGCAGCGTGCTGCGCCTGGCTCATGCTTTCCTGACCGCCCGCGACTACGACCTCGCTGTCGCCATTGACGATCGCCTGATGGCCGAGCGCGACGGCGCGCAGGCCCGAACCGCAGAGCTGGTTCACGCTCCAGGCCGGCACTTCGACGGGAATGCCGGCATTGACGGAGGCCTGCCGGGCCGGGTTCTGGCCCTGGCCCGCCTGAAGGATCTGACCGAGGATGACTTCCGAGACGTCGGCCTTCCCGACGCCCGCCCGCTCGATAGCGGCGGAGATCGCGATCCGGCCGAGTTCATGCGCGGGCAGGCTCGACAAAGCGCCGTTGAAAGAGCCAACGGGCGTACGCGCCGCGCCGACAATGACCACCTCGGTACCGGATTTGCTCATGGCTTGCTCCCTGGAACCGGCCTGTACAGGCCGGAGAACTGTATGACCCCGCTATACGCGACAGCCCGGCAAGCGCGGGACCGGCCGGTAACACTGTTTTCGGTGCATCGCAATGCGGGACTTGCGCAGCGCAACAATACCGCGTCACAATGCCGAATGACAGGGGGCAAGGGACCGTTGCGGCAAGTTGCCGTCACCGGTCGCAAAGGTGGGCCCGCCCAACAACATTGCAAGACAACATTGCAAGACAACATTGCAAAACGAGAGATGGGACAGCCGTGGCAAAAAAGACCTCATCCACGGACGATGATGTCATCGTTATCAAGAAATACGCGAACAGGCGGCTCTATAACACCGCGACGTCGAGCTATGTGACGCTCGACCATCTGTGTGAAATGGTGAAGCAGAGCAAGGAGTTCGTGGTTCGGGACGCAAAGACCGGCGATGATATCACCCGCTCGGTACTTACCCAGATTATCTTCGAGGAAGAGGGCAAGGGGCAGAATCTCCTGCCGATTAACTTCCTCCGGCAGCTCATCCGCTTTTACGGCGACAGCCTGCAGAGCTTTATCCCCTCCTACCTCGAAATGAGCATGAACAGCTTCTCGAAGGAGCAGGAAAAGCTGCGGCACCGTGTCACGAACGTGCTCGGCGGCAGGGAGCGGTTGAGCCAGTTCGAGGATCAGATCCGTCACAATCTGGAAATGTTCGACAATGCCATGCGCATGTTCTCGCCTTTCAGGGCTCCGGGCGGCACGGCCGAACGCACCGCGAAGGACCAGCAAGCGACTGAAAAGAGCCCGGACGCACCCGAAGCTGGCGAAGAACGCGAGGACGAGCTCGACGAGCTCAAGAAGCAGATTTCGCAGATGCAGGCCCAGCTCGAGGCCCTGTCGAAAAAGAAGTGACGATCAGGCGACGGTGCGGCGGGCGGCAATGCCGTGCACCGAGCCCGGCAGCGACAGAGCCGGCTCGCCGAGATAGAAGCCCTGCAGGTACTCGACGCCGAACTGCCTCAGCATTTCGACCTCCTCGGCGTTGCTGACCCACTCGGCCACCGTCGGCAGGTTGAAGTTCTGCGCGAGATTGACCAGAGTGCGAACGAAGAACTGATTGTCCGGATTGGTGGCAAGATCGACCACGAACGAGCCGTCGATCTTCACCAGGTCGACATCGAGCATCTTGAGGTTGCGGAAGGACGTATAGCCCGCGCCGAAATCGTCGATTGCAATCTGGCAGCCGAGCCCCCTGAACGTCGCGACGAACTCGGTGAGTTCCGAAACTTCCTGGATAGCCACCGTTTCCGTGATTTCGATGACGAGACGCTCGGCAAGACTGCGATCCGAGACCAGAGAACCTGCAAGCGTTTCCCGCCAGAGCCGGTCGCTTGTCGTGCGGCCGGAGACGTTGAGCGAGAGCCGGACGTCCGGGCGCGCCCGAAGCGTTGCGAGCGCCAGTTCCATCACGCGGTAATCGAGGAGGCCGATCAGGCCGAGCTTCTCGGCAACCGGCACAAAGTGTCCCGCGGCCATGATGCTGCCGTCGGGCTGTTCCATGCGGACAAGGCACTCGTAGATGAAGGGTTTGCCGGTCGTTGCATCGACGATTGGCTGATAGGCGATACGGATGCGCTTGTCGTTGAGAGCGGTGATAAGTTCGTCGGCGACGTTGATATTGCGAAGACGGGTTTTCTCGCGTTCGCGCGAAGGTGTGTAGACGACATGACTGTCGCGAAGCCGCTGCTTTGCCGAAACAAGAGCTTCTTCCGCACGGGCGAGCGCCTGGTCGACGCTCGACGCATGCCCCGGAAGGGCGATCGAACCCGCCGAAACGGTGACGGAGACAGGCCCGCGCGCCGTCATCACCACCTTGTCGCGCACCTCGGCGAGCAGGCGTTCGCAGATGCCGTCCAGCCGCTCTTCGTTGCAGTTGCGCAGGATGAGGCCAAACTTGTTACCCGCATAGCGGCCGAGCGCATCGCCCCGGCGCGCGAGCGTCGCGAGCCGCTTGCCGACGCTCACAATGACCTCGTCGGCCACGTCGAAACCAAAGGCGTCGTTGATGAGCGCCAGATTGTCGACCGCGATGAGCAGAAAGGCGGAATTCTGACGTCCACGCTGCGATGCAATCATCGCATCCGTCAGCGCCTCCTTGAGGCGCACGCGATTGAGAAGACCGGTCAACTCGTCATAGGTCGACAGCCGAACGAGCTGTTCATCGCGTTTGTGCCGTTCGTCGATCGCACGCAACACACCAACCGCACGCTGAGGCGCGCCATCGGGGCCGCCGTACCAGCGGCCGCGATCCTCGACCCAGCGCATGCCGCCGAAATCGTCGCGAATCTGATACTCGAATTCATAAGGGACGCCGTTGCCGGTATCGCTTTCCCGCGACCGGCAGATGAGCTCATAGCGGCTCGGCCCGTCGCTTGCGACGCGCGCGGCAAAATCGCGATGTGTGGATATGGTTGAGACGTCGGAAATACCGAGAAGCTGCGTCGCTCCCGGACCCCAGTTCAGCGTATTGTCGTCGATTAGCCACATATAGGCGGCATCGCCAACGGCGATAACGGCGCTCTCCAGCAAATCGTCGTGCGCCTTCATCGATTCGATGCCAATCGCCACGCCGACTCTGCGCGCATCCTGCGTCTTCGAGTCCACAACACCGCTCCTGCCGTGTTTACCGAATTGGGCCCATCGCCCTTCTTTGGACGCTTTCTGCATCCATGACGGTCATAGTCGGGTAGCAGCCGTTAAAAATTCGAGAAGCGTCTTGGCGACTAAAGCTTTAATAATGCTGGTTAATTCACACATTTGTTCCGTTGCGGCACAATGGGACGCAAGAAAACCCTGCGGCGGCGCCTCCAGACGTGGCAGGATTCTTGCGACGACGAAGCAAGGCGATCCGTGTTGTGGCGCTACGGCTTCAAAAAAGGAAAAACGGCAAGGGACATGAAGGGAATAGAGCGCATAGACCAGACGCGCCGCGCCCTTCCCGCTCCGAGACGAGCGGAGGAAGTGCCGCGCGCGAAACGCGGCGAGCCTGCGCCGCTCCCCCGGGATTTACCCGCCAGCACCGCCGCGCTCGGCCGGCCCGACCTTGCCTCCACGCGGCCGGTTGCAGCCTTTCTCGCGCAGTATATCGATCAACACTGGTCCTGGCCGCGCTCGTCCGCGCGCAAGGAGGAGATACGGCGCCAGGCGACACACGCCTATATCGGCGCCGACATGCTGCCGGACCTCCTCGCGGAAGCGCTCCGCGGCGGACGCCACCAGCGCAAACTCTGATCGCGCTCAGTAAGCAATCTCCGATCACCCGACGTCCGCCCGTCACGCTGGAAGGCGTGGTGACACGCCGGTTTGGCGCGTCAGTTGTTTCGCGTGGCGAGAACGAGCGACTGAAGATCTGCCACCGCTCTTTCGATACGGGCAAGGCGCGCGTCCATTGCTTCGAGCTTCGCCATGAGGGCGGCATCGCTGCTTGCCGACGCCGGAGCGGCGGGAACGGGCGTCGATATCCCCGCCTTGTTCGCCACCTCGGCGGACGAAGCGGCGAGAAGCCCGGCGAGAACGCTCACGTCACGAGAGGCGAGTTCACGCTGGTCCTTCCATATCTCCTCGATCTCGGCACGAGAAAGACCAAGCGCCGACGCAACATGATCGCGCGTCAGCCCCGCTTCTCTCAGCTTCGCATCGAACCATTCCTGGTCGAAGAAGAGCGCCATTCCGCCTAGCGTCCCTTGAACTCGGGCGCGCGCTTCTCAAGGAAGCTGCGCACGCCTTCGCGATGATCTTCCGTCTGGAAGAGTTTACCCAGCGTTCCGCTCACCCAGCTACCGATTTCGCGCAGATCTCCACAGGAGGTGCGGCGCAGTCCCTCCTTCATGAAACGCAGCGCAAGCGGCGCGTTGACGGCAATCCGCCCGGCGAGTGCCGTCGCGCGACCATCAGTTCTTCATGCGGCACAACCTCGCTGACAAGGCCGATGCGCCGGGCTTCCGCTGCATTGATCACGTCGCCCGTGAACAGGAATTCCGCTGCCTTGGCAGGTCCGACGATGGCGGGAAGCCGCCAGAGCGCGGCGACGGCGGCGGGCGTCGGCTCGGGCCGAACGCTGGTGAGCCGCGCAACGCTCTGCTCGTGCTGTTCGCCCGTCATCATCTCCTTCACATCCTCACCGGAGCAGAAGGCGGGGTCGGCCCCGGTCACGATCACGCAGCGCACTTCGGGATCTGCGGAGGCGGCGCGGAACGCCGCTTCGACCTCATCATAGGCGCGCCGGTTCAACGCGTTGCGCCGGTCCGGTCGATTGAGGGTGACGACCGCCACATGATCGCGCACCTCGTAGAGAATGCAGGTGAACGCCGACGGCTGAATGCGCGGTGTCATGGTTCCTCCCGGTGGATATCTTTCTTTCGAGACTACCCGCGCGGAAGGTATGGGCAAGACGTCAAACGAAGAATTCGACCGATACCAGCACAAGGCCGGCGATCCAGAGCGTTTCGGCAAGCATGAGCCCAACCGGACGCCAGCCCGCCGCCGCAAGATCGCGGAAGGAAGTCTTCATGCCAAGCGCGGCAATTGCGGTCACCAGACACCAGCGCGACACATCCGTCGCCGCACCGACCACCGGTGGTGACAGAAGTCCGAGACTGTTGACGACAACGAGAGCCGCAAACCCGACGAGGAACAGCGGAAAGAATTTCGTCCCGCCCGCACCCGCCCCCTTGTTCGTGCGGCTGAGCACAAGCGCAACGCAGAAGACGACCGGCAGCAGCATGGCGACCCGGAGAAGCTTCACATAGGTCGCGACGTCGCCTGTCTCGACCGAAACCATGTAGCCCGCGCCCACGACCTGGGCGACATCATGGATCGTTCCACCGAGAAATATCCCCGCCCGCATGTCATTGAGACCGATCGCGCCGACGAAAACCGGATAGACGATCATCGCAAGCGTCGAAAGAGCGGTAACGCTGACGACAGTCAGGATCGTGTCGCGCTCACCCTCCGCCCTGTTCGGCAGGACGGACGCAATGGCCAGCGCCGCCGACGCGCCGCAGATGGCGACCGCACCGCCCGACAAAACGCCGAAGAGACGATTGAGGCCGAGAAAGCGCGACACCAGCACGCCGACAAGGATGGTCGTCGCGACGCCCGCAACCACCGTGAGGACAGGCACGACGCCAAGGCTTGCAATCTCGCCCGCCGTGATCCTGACGCCGAGCAGCGCCACGCCGATCCTCAGGATGGTGCGAGACGAGAACTCGATACCCGCCACACAGCGGCCTTCTTCGTGAAGAAAATGGAAGGCCATGCCGAAAAGCAGGGCAAACAGCATGACCGGGGCGCCGTAATGCTGCGAGAGCCAGGAAGAGGCGAGCGCAATCGTGACCGCGACGAGAACGCCGGGATAGACCGCGTGAACAAGCGCACCCTTCGGCAGCCGGTACAGCAGAGAGCCGGAGGACGGAACGCTGGGCTCTACCCGAACGATCCCCTCCATGCTCTCGAGCGACTCGAGCTGCCTGATAGAGTGCGGCGAACCGCGCTCCGGGGCGGTCATTCAGGCGAACTCGCCAAGCGCATCGGCGCCCGCATCGCCGAGCTTCGAACCGCCGTCGCAATCGACGATCGTGCCCGTGATGTATTTCGCATTGTCCGTCGACAGGAAAAGCGCCGTATCGGCGATGTCTGTCTTGGTGCCGTAGTCGCGCATGGCGATGCGGGACTTGATCGCCTTTTCCATCTCCGGCGTCGGCGCAAGCCTCGCCATGCCTTCGGTATCTGCAATCGGCCCCGGGGATATCGCATTGACGCGCACACCCGCCGGTCCCCATTCCATGGCGAGGCACTTGGTCAGCATGTTGATGCCCGCCTTAGCCGCACAGACATGCGCCTGGAAGACGCTGGGGTTCACGGCCTGCGGCGCCGTGATCGAGATAAGCGATGCGCCGGGCCGGTTCAGATACTGGAACGAGGCGCGCAACACGTTGAACGTGCCAATGAGGTCGATATCGACCACCGTCTTGAAACCGTTGGAAGACATGCCGAGCGCAGGCGCAACGAAGTTACCCGCCGCGCCGGAAAGCACGATGTCGAACTTGCCGAACATTTCATGCGCCTTGGCCATCGCCTGATCGACGGAGTTGAAGTCGCGAACGTCGGCGGCCATGCCGATCGCCTCATATCCCTCATCCGTAATGGTCTGGGCCGCCGCCGTAATCTTCTCGTGGCTGCGGCTGATAAGCGCGACCTTCGCGCCCGCGCGCGCGAAATGTTGCGCGATACCGAGATTGATGCCGCTCGATGCACCGGCGACGAAAGCGGTCTTTCCGGCAAGAACCTGATCCTTGAAAGCATTCGCCATATCGATCTCCCCGTGCGAGTTCCGTGCGAAAACAGGATCGCCCGGCAGGTCCGGCCCGCTGAAGACGATCCCCCATTTTCCCGCATCAAGCCTGCATTTCAGCCCTCCCGCAACCCCGGCAGAGGCATTTGTAGGCACGTCGCCAAGGCACTAGACTGCGCTCCCCGACGCCTTCCGCAAGGGAAGCGCGGAACCGAGGCAGAAAAGGTTCAAAAGCATCATGGCGATTGCGAAGGGAGCGGCAATTCTCGGACTCGCACTCCTCCTCATCATGTTCATGAGCTTCTGGGCGGCAGGGCGCGCCCGGGCCCCGCTCGATGCGGGAGCCCGCACCGCCCTCGAGGCGCAAGGCAACGCCTACCGCTTCATCGAACTGGCCTCCGGCACGGTTCACTACCGGCTCGAAGGGCCTGAAGCCGGACCGACCGTCGTGCTGGTTCACGGGTTCTCGACGCCCTCTTTCGTCTGGGACGATCACTTCGCGCCGCTGACAGAAGCGGGCTACCGCGTCCTTGCCTACGACAATTTCGGACGCGGCCTCTCCGACAGGCCGGACGCCATCTACAATGCCGACCTTTTCGACCGGCAGCTCGATGAACTGATCGAAGCCCTGAACATCAATCGCCGCGTCGATCTCGTCGGCTATTCGATGGGCGGTGCAATTGCGACGATCTTTGCCGCCCGCCACCCCGAGCGCGTGCGTTCGTTGACGCTCATCGCACCTGCGGGCCTCGGCGTTGCATTGAACGAAAACGCCGAACTGTTGAAGCGCCCGGTCATCGGCGACTGGATCGTTCGCCTGTTCGGCACCCGCCTCTTCTACAGCGCCGCCGCGAAGGAGGCCTCGAGCGCGCCGAACCCCGGCGCTTTCCTTGCGGGCTTCAACCGGCAACTTGAATATCGCGGCTATGGCGACGCGCTGCTGTCGACCATGAGGCACTACCCGCTGACCGGCGCCGACTCTTTCTTCGCGGATGTCGGAGCGTCGGAACTGCCGGTCCTCGCCATCTGGGGCGAGGCCGACGAGACCGTGCCCTACGAAAACGCAACGAAACTGATGAAGCTCATGCCGCAGGCGCAGCTTCGTTCCTATCCGGGAGCCGGGCATAACATCACCTTTGCCGATCCCGAACTTGTGAGCGGCCTCATTACAGACTTTCTTCGGGTTCAGGATGCAAAAATCACTTCCGCAGGCGCGGGCGGAAAACCGCGTGGGCCGCTGACGCGCCTGGAATCGCGGCAATGCGGCAGCTGCAGCCACGATGCGGCGCAGGGTGATGCCTTCGAGGCCGGCCCGCCCGCAACCGAATGACAACGCCTAACAAGGCAAGAGAGTAGCCGGTGATGAAGCCGCTCATCGAAGAGCTGGACTGGGTCGCACCGCATGAGTTTTTCCATGCGCTGGCAGCGGACCCCTTCGCGCTTTTCCTCGACAGCGCCACGGCGGGGCCCGCACGCGATCCCGCCCTGCACGGACGCTGGAGCTTCATCGCGGCCGATCCCTTCCGGCGCCTTTGCTGGCGGCAGGGCGAAGCGGGGAAACCCTTCGACCTCCTGAAATCCGCGCTCGCAGAACTCCCTCCGGTGGAAGGCGGCAAGGACACGCCACCCTTCCCCGGCGGCGCGGCGGGCTTCTTCGGCTACGGGCTCGGACGGACACTGGAACGTCTGCCGCCGCAGGAGCGGCCCTTCGCCATAGACGACCAGCATCTGCCCGACATGGCGCTCGGCTTTTACGACACGGTGCTCGCCTTCGACATGGTGGCAGGCCGGGCCTTCATCGTTTCGACGGGGCTGCCCGAACGCGACCCCGATGCACGCCGGAAGCGCGCGGTGTTGCGCGCTGCCGAAATGCGCGAGCGGCTGGCCTCGCCGCAGGGAGCGCTTGCTCCCGCGCCCGTCGCAACACCCGGCATCTTCTCGAACTTCACACGCGAGGGATATGAAAGGGCGGTCGCGCGGGTCATCGACTACATCCACGCCGGGGATATCTTTCAGGCGAATCTTTCACAACGCTTCGAAGCGACGCTCTGCGAAGGCGACACGCCCTATGCGCTGTATGCAAGGCTGCGTGCCGCGAGCCCCGCGCCCTTCGCCTCCTTCTTCAATTTCGGCGAGGGCGCGATCGTCTCCTCATCGCCGGAACGCTTTCTTCTCTGCCGCGACGGGGACGTCGAAACGAAACCGATCAAGGGAACGCGCGGGCGTGGGCCGACCCCCGAGGAAGACAGCCGCCTGGCCGCCGAACTTCTTGCTTCGGAGAAAGACCGCGCGGAAAACGTGATGATCGTCGACCTGCTGCGGAACGACATCTCGCGCGTCTGCGAGGATAGCTCCGTCACTGTGGAGAAGCTCTGCGAACTCGAGAGTTTCGCCAATGTGCATCATCTCGTGTCGACGGTACGGGGAAAACTGGGGAGAGGCGAAACCGCTACCAATCTCCTCGCCGCGTGTTTTCCCGGTGGCTCCGTGACGGGCGCACCGAAGCGCCGGGCCATGGAAATCATCGCGGAACTCGAACCAACCGCACGCGGCCCCTATTGCGGCGCCATCGGCTATCTCGGCGCCGATGGCGGCATGGACAGCGCCATCGCGATCCGCACCATGACCGTGAAGGACAGGCGCGTGACCTTCCAGGCCGGGGGCGGGATCGTGGCCGACTCCGATCCGGAAGCCGAATACGAGGAAACGCTTGCGAAGGCGCGTGACATGCGGCGCGCGCTGACTGCCGAAGACACATCCGGAAACGCGCCGCTCCTTGCGGGAGAAAGCGCATGATCCTCGTCATCGACAATTTCGACAGCTTCGTTCACAACCTCGCGCGCTATGTCGGCGAGCTTGGGCATGAGCGCCGCACGATCAGGACCGACGAGATATCGGTGGAGGGGGCGCTGGCGCTGGCGCCGGACGCGATCATCCTCTCGCCCGGCCCCTGCGGGCCCGACAAGGCAGGGATCTCCGTGCCTCTTGTGACGGCAGCCGCGGCGCGCGGCATTCCGCTTCTCGGTGTCTGCCTTGGACACCAGGCGATAGCCGCCGCCTTTGGCGGGCGCATCCTGCGCGCGCCGACGCCCGTGCACGGCAAGCCATCGCGCATCAGTCATGGAGGCGGGGACATCTTTGAGGGCCTCCCCGACCCCTTCATAGCGGGCCGTTATCATTCGCTCGTCGCCGACCTTCCCGCAGGCGGGCCGCTCCGCGCCACCGCGCATTCGGAAGACGGTGTGTTGATGGCGCTTTGCCATGAGGAACTGCCGGTCTACGGCGTGCAGTTCCACCCGGAATCCGTTCTCACCGAACACGGGCACGCACTGCTCGCAAATTTTCTGCGGCTCGCAAACGCGGTGCCAGCGAGGCTCAGCGCATGAAAGTCTGGCTCAACGGTTCGATCATGGATGCACGGGACGCGCGGATCGACCCCGCGGATCGCGGCTTCCTGCTGGGCGACGGTCTTTTCGAAACCATGCTGGCGCTGCATGGACATCCTGTCTTTGCCGACGCGCACATGCTGCGGCTAAAGGCCGGTGCGGAACTGATTGGTCTTCCCGTTCCCTACGCGCCTGACACCATCGCGGCAGCCTGCATTGAGGTGCTGGAAGCAAACGACCTCGACGCTGCGCCGCGCGCCGCACTTCGCGTGACCGTGACACGAGGCCCTGGCCCGCGCGGCCTCGCGCTGCCATCCGACCCGAAGCCGACCGTGCTCGTGAGCTGCGCCGCGGCGGGAGCGCCGCCCGCGCGCCTTTCGCTCGCAACGGCAACACCGAGGCGCAACCCCTGGTCGCCCTCGGCACGGCTCAAGGCCCTACCCTATCTCGACAATCTGCTCGCAAAGGAAGAAGCGCGCGAGAAAGGCGCGGACGATGCGCTGATGCTTTCCGCGAACGGCGCCATCGCCTGCACGAGCGCCGCCAATATTTTTCTCTGGGAAGACGGCAAACTTATCACCCCCTCGGAGAATTGCGGCATCCTGCCGGGCATCACGCGCGCGGCGCTGCTGGAGCTTGCGCCGGACATCGGAATCGACACTGCCGAGGAGGAAATATCGCCCGCACGGCTCGCGCGCATATCGGGCGCCTTCGTGACGAACAGCCTGATGGGCCTCGTTCCGGTCGACCGTATCGACGGGCGGGATGTCCCCGCCCATCCGATGACGGCCCGCCTCGCCGCGGCCTACGAGCTCCTGCTCGATGCCGCGGACGAGGAGGACTGAAGCTACTCGCCGACCGTGAAGTCGCGACGCGCCGCCGTGATGGTGACGGTAAAACCGGCGATGACGTCGAAAAGCGCAAGCAGGACGAGTGCAAAGAAGGTGGAGGTGCCGAATGGCGGCAGCACGAGGAACTCGACCAGCGCGATCAGAAGAACGAGCATCGACAGCCCGTGATTGACGATGGTCGAAGTGCCGGTCTTCGTCGAGTTGACAAGTTCGAGAAAGAGCAGCATCAGCGCAGCGAAGACGATGAGATCGCCGACCGTGACCGTCCAGACGGCACCGGAGATGAGTGTGATGGTTGTGATCTGCGATTCCATCGACAGACCGGTCAGATAGACGACGATGTTGTAGATGATGATGACGATCGCCATCAGCGGCAGTGTGCCAAGCATGTCGGAACCCCCTTTTACCCCCAAAAACTGGTCTCTCATGTGCCAGACTAGCACAATTATGACACCATAACCCAACCGGATGACGGGTTTCCGACACGGCCGGCAACAAAGGATGAACCCGAAGTGAGCGCTGCATCGCATTTTTCCAGAAGCTACCGGGAAGCGCGCGACCGCTTCCTTGAGGCGGCGCGCGCGGCGGGTGCCCGCATTAACCATCATGAACACCCGCTAACGGGCCCCGAGGGCGAAGTGCTCGCGACGGATGTCGCGCGGATCGGGCCGGAGGACGCGAGATATATTCTCGGCATCGGTTCCGGCACGCATGGCGTGGAAGGCTATTGCGGCTCCGGCATCCAGACCGCGCTTCTGAGCGAGGGTCTGGGACGCGACCTGCCGCCGGACACGGCGCTGATCTTCATCCATGCGATCACCCCTTACGGCTTCGCGTGGAACCGGCGGGTGAACGAGGACAATGTGGACCTCAACCGCAACTTCCTCGACCACACGAAACCGCACCCGGAAAACCCCGGCTACGAGGAACTGGTGGACGCAATCAACCCGCGCGACCTCTCGCCCGAAGCGATGGCGGAGAGCCGGGAGAAGATGAAAGCCTATGCGGACAGGCACGGCCACCCCGCGATGCAACACGCGCTCAGCGCCGGCCAGTACACACATGCCGACGGCGTGCAGTTCGGCGGGCGCGAGCCCGTCTGGTCGAACCGCACGCTGCGCGCCATCATCCGCGAGGAGATGCGCGCGGCCGAGCGCGTGATATTCGTGGATATCCACACCGGCCTCGGCGCGCGCGGGGCCGGGGAAATGATCTGCACGGACCCCGAGACGGCCGACACCTTCAAACGGATGAAGGCGTGGTGGGGACCTATCGTGCGCTCGACCGTGGGCGGCGGTTCGATTTCATCGGACGTTCCGGGCTCCATCCCCGTCTGTTTCGCGCAGGAGCTTGCCGGACGCGAGGTGACGTCGGGTGGGCTCGAATTCGGAACGGTGCCGATCCGCGAGGTGACGATGGCGCTGCAGGCCGACAACTGGCTTCACCAGAACGGCGGACACAAAAATCCGAAGGCGGAGGAAATCGCAAAAATGATCCGCGATGCCTTCTACATCGATGCCGACGACTGGAAAGAAGCGGTGACGGCGCAAACGCGCGAGGTCTGTGCGGCAGCGTTGCGCGCCCTCAAAGCCTGAACCGCAAACGAAAACGCCGCCCCGAAGGACGGCGTTCAAAACGTGTCGGAAGCTGGAGGCTTACTCGCCCTTCGGCTTCAGGATCTGCTTGCCGCGATACATGCCGCTCTTCAGGTCCACGTGATGGGGACGGTGAAGCTCGCCCGAATCCGGGTTCTCGACATAGGCCGGCTGCTTCAGCGCATCGGCCGAACGGCGCATGCCGCGCTTCGACGGGGTGGTTTTCCTCTTGGGGACGGCCATGGCTTCAGGCTCCGATTGCTCCGCGAGCGGCCCGCCCTGCCGGCGAACGCCTGCCCTCGCGAAAAAGGCTTTGAAAACAAAATATTGGCCGTGAGCGGCGGCGCCTCAAGCACCTCCGGACGGCCTTTGGCGGGCCTTATACAGTGAAACCGGACAGGAAGTCCATAAGGGGCAGTCCGAAATCCCGCTCAGGCGAGGCCTAGTTGAGATGGATGATGGCGCATTCATCCGCCGGAATGCCAGCCCGCACGCAAGCCCCTTGCGCACCCCGCTCGCTGGCGAAGGGCCCCATGCGAACGCGATGAACCTCCTCGCCGGAAATCCGGGCCGTGTCGATGGCGACACGCTCGCCGGGCTTCAGGTCCGGTTCGCGGCCGAGAACGTCGAAATAGCGGCGGCTGGCGCGGTCGATGCTCGAATAGGCGCCGACCTGCGCATAGTAGCGGCCCGAAGGCGCTGCAAGCGAGGCAACCTCGACAGACCCCTGAGCGGCGCGGCCCGGACGGGCCAGCGGCTTGGCCGCGGAGGAGGAAATGGAACCCGTGACGAGACCGGCATAGGGATCGTCGTTCCAGGCGACCTGCGTGTAGGACGGCCGCGCGACGGGGCGGGCCCTGGTTGGAATTTCGATGGTCTTCTCGACCAGACGGTTCATACCGCCACGGTCATAGGCCCTGACTTCCTGGCGCTGCTGCGGCTCAGTGCCGGCGAGCCCGCGCTCCTTCTGCATCACAAAAAGCGCAATCAGAATCGCCCCCAGGACCAGCCAGAAGCGGTCGCGCTGAGCCTTTTCGAACATCTCTGCCCCCATCCCGTGAGCCGCGCGGAGCGGCGATGGGATGAGGGTGGTGCTATATGGTTAACTCACACTTAAACTGACCCGAACTGGCACAAAAATCCTCAGGTCTTCGGAAAAATGCGAGGAAAATCAACGCCCTGAGGTCAGGCCGCGAGCACGCTGGCCGCGTCGCGCCAGGCAACGCCAAGCGCCTCGGACACCGCCTTGTAGGTCAGTTCGCCCTTGTGGACGTTGAGCCCGGCCAGCAGATGCGGATTGTCGAGCATGGCCTGCCGGTAGCCCTTGTCCGCAAGCGCCAGCGTGAAGGGAAGCGTCGCGTTGTTGAGCGCGAAGGTGGACGTTCGTGCGACAGCGCCCGGCATGTTCGCAACGCAATAGTGAACCACCTCGTGTTTCACGTAAGTCGGTTCGGCATGGGTGGTGGCATGCGAGGTCGCAAAGCAGCCGCCCTGGTCGATCGCGATATCGACCAGCACCGATCCCTTCTTCATTTTCTTGACCATATCTTCAGTCACGAGCTTCGGCGCGGCCGCGCCCGGCACCAGCACGGCGCCGATCACGAGGTCCGCGCCGAGCACGCTTTCCTCGATCGCATCGACCGTCGAATAGATTGTGTTGAGGCTCGGCCCGAATTGCATATCGAGCTCGTAGAGGCGGTGCAGGTTGAGATCGATGACGGTGACATGGGCTTCGAGGCCCATCGCCATGCGCGCGGCATTGGTGCCCGATACGCCGCCGCCGAGGATCACGACCTTCGCAGCGGGAACGCCCGGCACGCCGCCGAGCAGCATGCCGCGACCTCCTTGCGCGATCTCGAGGCAATGGGCGCCTGCCTGGATCGACATGCGGCCCGCGACTTCCGACATGGGCGCGAGCAGGGGAAGGCCGCCCCGGGCGTCCGTCACGGTCTCGTAGGCGATGGCGATGCAGCCCGATTCCATGAGCCCGCGCGCCTGATCGGGATCGGGCGCGAGATGGAGATAGGTGAAGAGGATCTGGTTCTCGCGCAGCATCTTCCACTCGGAAGGCTGCGGCTCCTTCACCTTCACGACCATGTCGGCGCTGGCGAAAATCTCTTCCGCCGTATCGGCGATCCGCGCGCCGGCGGCGACATATTGCTCGTCGAAAAGCCCGATGCCGAACCCCGCCCCCTTCTGCACGAGAACCTCGTGCCCGTGATGCACCGCCTCGCGGACGGCGGACGGCGTCATGCCGACGCGATATTCGTGAACCTTGATTTCCTTGGGGACGCCGATGCGCATGGGATGCCTCGTGAGGGGGAGGAGACTGGAAGAAAGTGTAGCGCGGGGAAGGACCGCCTCCAAGGCGGGGCATGGAGCCAATCGGCAGTGGATGTTTAATATTCTAGCCACATGCCGGAAGAGACGCCGCAGCCGAAAGCACTTGAATGCCCATAAAAGCGTCCATTCAGCACATTCTCGCAGCAGCGGGAAAGGGGCGGACGCCACCATCCGTACTCTATCTTAAACACCCGCGAGACACGGCGCGGGGTGGCGGCAGTTGTGCTAGGGAAGAGCGGGGAGCGGAACCATGTCTTATCTGTTCGACGAAAACCTGCGTCTGCAACTCGCCGAGAGGCTCCGCGCCTTCCCGCGCGAGGCCTTGCATGAAGGTACGCTGAAGCGCGCGGCGGTCGCCATCACCGTGGTGCCGCATGAAGGGCCGCAGGGGTCCGGCGCGGGCTTCCTGCTGACGCGGCGCGCGCCGAAGATGAACGCGCATGCCGGGCAATGGGCGCTGCCCGGCGGCCGCGTCGACAAGGGCGAGGACGCGGTGGCGGCAGCACTGCGCGAATTGCGCGAGGAGATCGCGCTCGACCTCGACGCCGGCCAAGTGCTTGGCCTGCTTGACGATTACCCGACGCGGTCGGGCTATCTGATCACCCCGGTCGTGGTCTGGGCGGCGGACACCAGCGCCATGAGGCCGAACCCCGGCGAGGTCGCCTCGATCCATCCCTTCGCGCTCGGCGAACTGACAAGGCCGGATTCGCCCGTCTTTCTCGACATAGCGGAAAGCGAGCGGCCCGTGATCCGGCTCCTTATCGGCGACACCCATGTCCACGCGCCGACGGCGGCGGTGCTCTATCAGTTCGGCGAGGTCGGATTACGCGGGCGGCAGACGCGGGTGGCGGAACTCGAGCAGCCCGTCTGGGCCTGGCGCTGATTGTCAGGCCGGATGCGGGCCGTGCGAATGCCCGTGAAGGCTGAAATTCACGGCGGGAAAGCGCGCCCATGCCTTCTCGTGAAGGAAGAAGACCACCGTGTTGACGGCCGGCTCGATCAGCGCGACGCCGGCCGCAATGGCGAACTCGCCCGTCAACGCATAGGTGACGCCGAAGCCCACAGAGAAGTGGAGCGAGGCATAAGAGAGGGTCTTCACGAGGTCGCGCATGGGTCCGGTTCCTTTGAAAGCCGCTATTGCGACTTATTCTTAATTAAAGAAGGAAGCCTGGATTGTCAAGGGGCGGACGGCGTTGTGAGGCGGCTGGAACGGACCCGGGGCCGCAGGATATTATTTCGGAACCGTGACAAACAGAGATGGCGGATTGCCGCCATTTTTCGGAGCGGCGCAACGACTGTCATCGGAATGTCATCAAACTGTCACGGAAGGCGGCGTTGTCCCTGCCCTTCCGGACTGGCGGGGCTTATCCCCGGGGTCGCGGGCCGGGCCGAAGATGCCGAGGACGGCTCACTTCCCGGAGACAAACCCGGCACCCGGGAACGGAGAGCCCGTCCCGGGAAAAGAGGCTTCCCGGCGAAGCGAAGATGGGAAAGCGAAAGCCGGTCCGATACCAAACAGGGAGCCGAAGATGGCGCGAAAGATGGAGCCGAAAACGAATGGCGAGACCCCGGCAATGGAAGAACTGCGAACCAGAAGGTTCATCAGCATCACCGAGATGAAGCGAAACCCGATGCGCCTCTTCGCGGAGGCGAAGGGCGAAGCCTTCGCCGTCCTGAACTACAACCGTCCGGAGTTCTATGTTGTCCCCGCCGCGGCCTATGCCGCGCTGCTCGACCGGATCGAGGCGCTGGAGAACGCCGCCCCGGCGGACCCCGGCTTGAACCTCCCGCCAGCCTGACGCTATAAGTCCGGGCAATGATGTTGCGCCCCGCGGTTGGACAGCCCCTTAATCCGCAAGGGATGCGAGCGCGGATGGGCCTGTCGCCGCAGCTCCCGTTCCCCGGCCTTCGAAGCCGCGCATTGTGCATGGTCCGTTTGTGGCAAAGCGCGTTAGGCTGACGCAGCGATTCGACGGCGCGGCGAGGGGAAATGACCGGCAAGCTCTTTTACGGGGACAATCTCGACATTCTTCGCAACAGCATTGCGGACGAGAGCGTCGATCTCGTTTATCTCGACCCGCCCTTCAATTCGAATGCCTCCTACAACGTCCTCTTCAAGGCGCCGGACGGGCATGAATCGCATGCCCAGATGGAGGCCTTCGACGATACATGGCACTGGACGGACGTGGCCGAGCGCGCCTTCGACGAGGTGATGCACTCCGGAAACACGGACGCGGCAGAGATGCTGCGCGCGATGCGTTCGTTCCTGAAAGAAAACGACATGATGGCCTATCTCGCCATGATGGCCGTCCGCCTGATCGAATTGCACCGTGTACTGAAGAAAACGGGATCACTCTATCTGCATTGTGATCCAACGGCGAGTCACTACTTGAAAATTTTGATCGACGCGATTTTTCGTCCTGAGATGTTCTTGAATGAGGTTATCTGGAAACGGACAAGCGCCCATTCGAGCGCCAAACGATTCGGCCCCGTACATGACACCATCTTCTTCTATGCGAAGAGCAAAACCTACACGTGGAATCAACAGTACGAGCCATATGAGCCTCAATATTTAGAGACATTCTTTGATCAGCAAGACGCCGACGGACGTTGGTGGAAAAGGATGGACTTGACGGGAGCTGGAACACGACGCGGCGAAACCGGAAAACCGTGGCGTGGAATCGATGTGACGGCAAAAGGACGCCATTGGGCTTATCCCCCCAGCGAACTTGACAAGCTTGATAACGCTGGCCGAATTCACTGGCCGAAGAAGGAAGGGGGAATGCCCCGTCTTAAGCAGTATCCGGAAGACCTTCCAGGAGTCCCTCTTCAAGATGTAATTGCCGGCATCAAGCCTATGCACAACCTCTCCTCAGAGCGCCTCGGATATGCAACACAGAAACCACAAGCGTTACTCGAACGCCTACTGAGCGCATCTTCCAACGAAGGCGATGTGGTGCTCGACCCCTTTTGCGGCTGCGGCACCACGGTGCATGCCGCGCAGAAACTGAACCGCGAATGGATCGGTATAGACGTGACGCATCTCGCGATCTCGCTGATCCAGAAACGGTTGCGCGATGCTTTCGGTCCGAGCATCGCCATCGAGGTGAACGGCGTGCCAAAGGATATCGGTGGCGCGGAGGCACTGGCCGAGGCCGACAAATACCAGTTCCAGTGGTGGGCAGTGTCGCTGGTGGACGCCATTCCCTTTGGCGACAAGAAGAAAGGCGCCGACGGCGGCATCGACGGGCTGATCTATTTCAAGCCGGACGGCAAGGCAACCGAGAAAGCCATCGTCTCCGTGAAAGGCGGCAGGAACGTCGGCGTGACCATGGTGAAGGACCTGATTGCCACGGTGGAGCGGGAAAAGGCGAAGATGGGCATCTTCATCACCCTCGCGCCGCCAACCGGACCGATGATCAAGGAAGCGGCGAGCGCAGGCTTCTACAAGACCGACCATGGCAGTTATCCGAAAATCCAGATTCTGACCATCGAGCAGCTTTTCGAGGGCCACAAGCCGCATATGCCCTGGATCGACCCGACCGTGTTCAGGAAGGCGAAGAAGGAAGACACAAGCAAGCAGCACAAGCTGCTCTAGGTCGCACCCACTTTGTCTGCGTGAAGGTTGACGCGGGAATGTAGCCTGCCGGACCGTGCTTCCGGCGACTGCTCTTCCCGGCGGGTCGAAGGGCACGCCCCCCGCCGGGCGCGACGCGCAATTATATGCCAGGCCGATGAAGCCGCAAGGACCAGGCTTTACGCCGTGCCGCCGGAGCGTTTCGAGGGACTGATCGACAGGATCGAGGCGCTGGAGGGAAGTGAGAGACGGTGAGGGTTTTCCTTGCCGCTCCCCCTTACCCTTCCCACCACCGCTTCGCGGCGGCGGGAAGGGTGAGGACGAAAAGGTCCACCGGACCTTTTCCTGCATCCTCTCACCCCTCTCCCCGAGGGGAGAGGGAGATACAGAGGCGCCCTTCTTGTCCCTCTCCCCGTTGGGGAGAGGGAAGGGGCCCGTTGAGCCGGCGACAGCCGGATCAGCGGGAAGGGTGAGGGGCCTTTTGGAGTTCGAGGAGGATCATCTCGAGCACGCCATCGGTGTTCGACAGCACATCCGGATTCCAGAAGCGAATGACGCGGTAGCCGCGCAATTCGAGAAAACGCGTGCGGCGCTCGTCGGCTGGATTGTCCGCATGCTGACCACCATCGAGTTCGACAATCAGCTTTCGGTCGATGCAGACGAAATCGGCGATATAGGGACCGACCGGGAATTGCCGCCGGAACTTGAAACCACCCAGCATCCGGTTGCGAAGATGGAGCCAGAGACGGGCTTCTGCATCCGTTGCAGTGACGCGCAGTTGGCGGGCGAAGGGAATGTTCTGGCGCTTCAATTTGTGGCTCCCCCTCACCCTTCCCACCTACGCGGCTTCGCCGCTTCGGCGGGCCCCTTCCCTCTCCCCTTGGGGAGAGGGAGATTATGCCACCACTCGTCTCCTACACACCCCTTACGCCAGCGTCAAAATCACCGGGCCGTTCTTCGTGGCGACGAGGGAGTGTTCGTATTGGACGGTGGGGGCCAGGGGATCGGCGAGGAGTGTCCAGCCGTCGCCGCTTTCGGCCGCGAAGCCGCCGCCCATGGAGAGGAAGGGTTCGATGCTGTCGCCGATGGCCTTGAGGCCTTCGAGTTCGTCTTGCGATGTGATGGTCATGAGGCGAGTTTAGCGCGGGAGAGACGCAGGCGCCCTACCTTAATCCGTCATTGCGAGCCCCCGAAGGGAGCGCGGCAATCCAGAGCGGCAGGCACGGAGCAAGACGCTCCTGGATTGCTTCGCCGGCTTCGCCTTCTCGCAATGACGGAAGAAAGGAAGAAGGAAGCCCCTACCGCTGCACCATCTTCTGTGCTTCCTCGGCGAATTTCCTCGCGCCTTCGCCGTTGCCCTGCTGAAGGGCGGCGAGGTCGACGGGGATGGTGATGCCCTTTTGCGCGGCGGGGCGCGCCGCGATGAGGTCGACCCAGCGCTGCAGGTTGGGCAGGTCGCCGATCTCGACGCCCGACCATTTATGCGTGCGCACCCAGGACCAGTTGGCGATATCGGCGATGGAATAATCGCCCGCCAGATACTCATTGTCCTTCAGATGACCGTCGAGAACGGTGAAGAGACGCTTCGATTCGTTCTGATAGCGGTCGATGGCCGGCTGAATCTTTTCAGGAAAGTAGCGGAAGAAAACATTGGCCTGACCCATCATCGGGCCGATGCCGCCCATCTGGAACATGAGCCACTGGATGACGCGGGAGCGCCCCTTTGCATCCACGGGCATCAGCCTGCCCGTTTTCTCGGCAAGATAGATCATGATGGCGCCGGACTCGAAAACGGCGAAATCACCCTCGTCGCGATCGACGATCGCCGGGATGCGCCCGTTCGGATTGAGCTTGAGGAAGGCGGGTTCCTTCTGCTGGTTCTTCTGCAGCTCGATGGCGTGGACCTCGTAAGGCAGGCCGAGTTCTTCAAGCGTTATCGAGGCTTTCCAGCCATTCGGCGTGGAAGCGGTGTAGAGATCGATCATGGATGTTCTGCCTTCCCTTGATGCGGGCCTTGAATGCGGGCGTGATTTTATTGGCGTTCACCGTGCCACTTTGCTGGTGCCCGGACCAGTCGCATTTTGGGTGGGCGGGGGGCGCGCACAAGGACGGACTGCCGAAATCTTTTGCACTGCACATCAAATTTTCGGGAGGAGACCCGGGACGGAACGGGACAGCATTCCTGCCCCTGTGGCGGGCCGGACGCGGCGTTTAACATTTTTGACGCTTTCGCGAAGGGACCCGCCTGCCTCGCTTGCGCGGATGCAAAATCCAAGGAACACTGACGATCTCTCGGCCGCTCGACCTCAAGGCAGGGGCGGGGCACAGACACCACAAGATGGAGGGATGACATCCATGAACCGCAAAAGAGGCATGGCCGGACTGTTGAGCGCGATCTCGCGCAGGCAGTTCATGACGGGCGCGGCCGCAGTGGGCCTCAGCATCACCACGATGCCGAAATTCGCTTCGGCTACCGAGGAAAAGAAGCTGAACTTCTATAACTGGGATACCTATATCGGCGAAACGACGCTGGCCGACTTCCAGGCGGCGACGGGCATCGAGGTGAAGATGGACCTCTTCGCCGACAACTCGGAACTCTTCGCCAAGCTCCGGGGCGGCAATCCCGGCTATGACGTGATCGTGCCGTCGAACGACTGGATCCCGCGCATGGTCGCCGGCAACATGCTGCAGGAACTCGACCATTCGAAGATTCCGAACATGGCGAACCTGTTCCCGCGCTTCCTGGACGAGCCGTTCGATCCGGGCCGCAAGTACTCGGTTCCCTATATGTGGGGCACCATCGGCATCGGCTACAGGAAGTCGAAAGTCTCCTCCGTGCCCGACAGCTGGAAGGTGCTCTACGACAGCGACGAATATGCCGGCAAGATCGCGCTGCTCTCCGATTGCGGCACCATGCTTTCCTGCGCGCTGAAATATCTCGGCTATTCCGCCAACTCGACCGACAAGGCCGAGAACGAGGCGGCCGCCGAGCTCATCATCAAGCAGAAGAAGAACATCAAGTCCTTCGCCGAAGACAACGGCCAGGACCTGCTCGCCTCGGGCGAAGTCGACATCACCATGGAATATAATGGCGATATCGCGCAGCTCATGACCGAGGACGACGATGTCGGTTTCGTGCTGCCCAAGGAAGGCGGCATCATCTGGGAAGACACGCTGGCCATTCCGGCCGGCGCGCCGCACCCGGAAAACGCGCATGCCTTCATCAACTACATCTACGAGCCGGAAGCGAACCAGCTCATCACCGACTACATCCAGTACGCGACGCCGAACAAGGCGGGCTTCGACCTGATGCCGGAAGAGTATCAGACCAACCCGGCGATCTTCCCGCCGGACGAAGCCATCGCGGCGTCGGAAACGGCGTCCTATCTGGGCGAGGATGTGGTGCAGATGCGCGAAGAGCTCTGCACGAAGATCAACGCCGCCTGAACGGGCAGGCAGGGCGGGCAGGAAACTGCCCGCCCTTTTGCTTTCTATCTGCCGTTCCGACAGGGACTTCGTTCGGGCCCTACCCTCCCACAGGGGGAGGGTTATCCAGACGGGCAGACATGCGGAAACTGCTCTGGATCGGTCGCATGGTCCGCTGCCGGTTGTGTTTGAGTGTTCATTCGCCCTGTGGGGGGTTCCGATAGATGGAAAACTGGAAAAGATCGGCACGGGCCTTCTTCACCGCCTTCACGCCGCCGACTTTCTGGCTCGTCGCCTTCTTCATCGTTCCGCTGTCGCTGATCTGGCTCTACAGCTTCAGCGCCAAGACGGGCGTCGTCGACATCACGCTCGACTGGAACCTCGACCAGTATGCCCGCGCGCTGGAGCCGCTCTATCTCGGCATCTTCTGGAAATCGATCCTCATGGCCGCCGCGACGACGGCGATCTGCCTCGTGGTCGCCTTCCCGGTCGCCATCGCCATCGTCTTTTCCAAGCCCACCATGCGGATGTGGCTGCTGCTGCTCGTCATCCTGCCCTTCTGGACCAACCTGCTGATCCGCACCTATGCGCTGATCGCGGTGCTCAGGACGAACGGCTTCATCAACTGGGGCCTCGACTGGCTGGTGACGAACGCCGACCGGGCGCTGTCGCTGATCGGGCTGGGCGACAACAGGATCGTCGGTCCCTTCGAGCCGCTGACGCTGCTCTACAACAACACGGCGGTCGTCTTCGGCCTCGTCTATGTGAGCCTGCCCTTCATGGTGCTGCCGCTCTATGCGGCGCTCGACCGGCTGGACCGCTCCTATCTCGAAGCGAGCCTCGACCTCGGCGCCGGCCATATCAGGACGTTCTTTTCCATCGTGGTGCCGCTGGCGCTGCCGGGCATCGCGAGCGGAATCGTCATCACCTTCATTCCGGCGATGGGCTCCTACCTCACGCCGGACCTGCTCGGCGGCACCGACAGCCAGATGATCGCCAACGTGATCGCGAGCCAGTTCAAGCAGGCGAACAACTGGCCCTTCGGCGCGGCGCTGAGCTTCCTGCTGATGTATGCGACCTTCTTCGCGCTGGCGATCCGCGCCGTGCTGATGCGGAAGGAAGGAAGAGGAGACGTGAAATGAGCCTCTTCAAGCGCAACCCCGACCCGATGGGCCCGCTCGACTATTCGCGCCGCCTGTCGCTGCGGCTCACGGTCGGCCTCACGCTGTTCTTCCTTTATGCGCCGATCCTCGGCCTCATCGTCTTCAGCTTCAACGACAGCCGCCGCAACATCGTCTGGCGCGGCTTCACGACCGACTATTACGTGAAGCTCTTCAACAACGACGCGCTGATGCTGGCCTTCGGCAACTCGCTGACCATCGCGCTCGTCACGACCCTCTTCTCGACCGTGCTCGGCGCGCTGACGGCCTATGTGCTGTGGCGCTACCGCTTTCCGGGCAAGGCCGTCTATGAAGGCGGCATGGCGCTGCCCATCGTGATCCCCGAAATCTGCATGGGCGTCGCGATGATGGTGTTCTTCGCGCGGATCGGCTGGCCGTCGGGCATGATCTGGCCCTTCAACCTGTCGGCCATCACCATCGCGCATATCGCCTTCTCGTTCCCCTTCGCGGCGATCGTGATCCGCGCCCGGCTCGAAAGCTTCAATCCGGAACTCGCCGAATGCGCGCGCGACCTGGGCGCGAGCGAATACCGCGTCTTCGCCGACGTGGTCGTGCCGCACATGAAGCCGGGGCTGATCGCGGGCGCGCTGCTCGCCTTCACGCTCTCGCTCGACGACTTCGTCATCACCTTTTTCACCTCGGGCCCCGACACGGTGACCTTCCCGGTGAAGATCTATTCCATGGTTCGTTTCTCGGTGACGCCGGAAGTGAACGCCGCCTCCACCGTGCTGATCCTGCTGACGCTCGTCGTCACGGCCTTCGCGCTGCGGATGCAGAACCGGAACAACATGCTCGGCTCCGCCGCGCACTGACCCTGAGCGAGTTTCGCAATGACCGACGAACCCATTATCCGGATTGAGAACGTCAGCAAGATTTTCGGCGGCAACGTGAAGGCGGTCGACCATGTGAACCTGGAGGTGAAGCGCGGCGAGTTCTTCGCGCTGCTCGGCCCTTCGGGCTGCGGCAAGACCACGCTGCTGCGGATGCTGGCGGGCTTCGAGGTGCCGACCGAAGGCAAGGTCATCATCGACGGACACGACATGTCCTCGGTCGCGCCGAACAAGCGCCCGATCAACATGGTCTTCCAGTCCTATGCGGTCTTCCCCCACATGTCGGTCGAGCAGAACGTGGCCTACGGGCTCAAGATGGACCGCCGCCCGGCGAAGGAAATCCGGGAGCGCGTCGCCGAAGCCCTCGATCTCGTGAAGCTCGGCCACCTCGGCAAGCGCATGCCGGACGAAATGTCCGGCGGCCAGCGCCAGCGCGTTGCGCTCGCCCGCGCGCTCGTGAAGCGGCCCTCCGTGCTGCTTCTCGACGAACCCTTGTCGGCGCTCGACGCGAAGCTGCGCGAGGCGATGCAGCTCGAACTGGTGCGCCTGCAGAAGACGGTCGGCATCACCTTCGTGATCGTGACGCATGACCAGTCGGAAGCGCTGTCGATGGCGAACCGCATCGCGGTGATGAATGCGGGCACGGTGCAGCAAGTGGCGCCGCCCACGACGCTTTACGAGGCGCCCGCGAACCGCTTCGTCGCCGACTTCATCGGCAAGATCAACATGATCGACGGCGAGGCCGTGACGGCGGGCGACGGCAACGTGAAGGTGACGGCGCCCGGCATCGGCGAGGTGACGCTGAAGGGAAGCGCGACCGGCAAGGTGGCGCTCGCCGTGCGGCCCGAAAAGATCTTCGTCGACGAGAAGGAACCGACGGCACCCGATCTCATCAAGGTGAAGGGCAAGGTCGGCGAAGTCGCCTATTTCGGCAGCTACAGCAATGTCTTCTTCGACATCGGCCTCGCTCAGCCGCTGCAGGCGGACATCTCCAACGTGTCGAGCGACATCGAGGAGTTCACCTTCAAGGCCGGCGAGGAATACTGGGTCTACTGGCGCAGGGCCGACACGCTGGTGCTGGGGGACTGAGGGGGTCTTCTCACCCTCCCCTTGGGGAGGGTCGACAAAATTGGAGCAACGCGAAGAATTTTTCGGGGCGGGGGCCGTGCGACGCCACAGCAAACAATCTATCGATCGAATACCCGGACTCTTCCGCGCCCCCCGCCCCAAACCACTTGCAGTGGTTTGACCCTTCCCGAGGGGAGGGTAGGAAGAAGGGCTGCGCCCCGCCCCTTCAGGCCTCGTCTTCTTCCGCCGGCAGCACGCCGCTTTCGGACACCTTCTCCACCATGCGCACGATGCGGTCGATCAGGATGAGCGGCACCATTTCGCTCAGCGTACGGATGCCGTTCACGGCGAGCTTTGCGGCGGCGGGCTGGTCGAGCTTGTCGCCGAGACGCGAGTAGAAGCCGACGACCGCGCGCCGCGCCAGCAATTCGATCAGCTGCGGATAGAATTCATAGCTCTCGACCGTGTAGCCGATGTCGGGCGTGAAGCCGTCCGCGCGCGTCTGCGCGATGATTTCCATGATGCGGACATTGCGCTGGTTGAGCCACTCGCCGCCGTCGCGCTTGTCGATCTGGATGAGGCCGATCCCGGCGAAACTGCGGATCTCGTCGATCCCGAGGCCGGTGTCCTTCGCGACATCGGCGAGCTTGCGGGGCGCGAGGCTGCGCCCCTCGGCAAGCAGCGGGCCCATCGCGACCTCGAGGCCGATCAGCGCCTCGAAGCCGCCCGCGGGTTCGCCCGTTTCGGAGGTGACGATGGTGCGGATGACGGAAAGCGGCAGGTGGCGCTCCTGCTGGAGCTTGCGGATGAGGTTGAGCCGCTTCACATGCTCGCGCCCATAGGCCGCGACATTGCGCTTCGGCCGGACGGGCTCCGGCAGGAGCCCCTCGCGGATGTAATAGCGGATGGTCTCGCGCCCGATCCCGGTCGCGGCCTCCAGTTCCTTCATCTTCATGCGTCTGATTTCTTCATGCTTCGGCCCCGCCTCCGGCGGTCCCCCCCTGGCGGTTTTCGCTGAGTCTAGCAGGTTTGGCCGGAAAATGCGTAGTGCCGTTCCACCTGCGCCGCCGGCCTCGAATAATGGCCATGAAAAAGGGCGGTGCATCGCTGCACCGCCCTCCGTCATTGAGCCCTTGAGGCTCAGAGACGCTCGATGATCGTCACGTTGGCGAGCCCGCCGCCTTCGCACATGGTCTGCAGGCCGTAACGCTTGCCCTTGCTCCTGAGCGCATGGATGAGCGTCGTCATGAGCTTGGTGCCCGACGCGCCGAGCGGATGGCCGAGCGCGATGGCGCCGCCATGCACATTGAGCTTTTCCGGGTCGGCGCCCACCGCCTGCAGCCAGGCGAGCGGCACGGAGGCGAAGGCCTCGTTCACTTCGTAGAGGTCGATGTCCTCGATCTTCATGCCGGCTTTCTTGAGCGCCTTCTGCGTGCCCGGGAGCGGCGCCTCGAGCATGATGACCGGATCGCCGCCGACCACCGTCATGTGGTGGACGCGCGCCAGCGGCTCGACGCCGAGCGCCTTGAGGCCCTTCTCGTTGACGATCATGACGCCGGACGCGCCGTCGCAGATCTGCGAGGAGGAAGCGGCCGTGACCGCGCCGCCTTCGACGAGGAGCTTCACGCCCTTGATCGCCTCGAGGCTCGCGTCGAAGCGGATGCCTTCATCGACCTTGTGGGTCTCCTTCGAGCCGTCCTCGAGCGCGATCTCGATCGGCACGATCTCGTTGTCGAAGAGGCCGGCCTGCGTGGCGGCAATCGCCTTGCGGTGGCTGTTATAGGCGAACTCGTCGAGCTGATCCTTCGTGAGGCCGTATTTCCTGGCCATCATTTCGGCGCCGGCGAACTGGCTGAACTGGATGTTCGGATAGCGCTCTTCGATGTTCGGGCTCTTGTAGATGCCGAAACCGTTCTTGAAGGGAAGCGAGATCGGCATACCCATCGGCACGCGCGTCATGCTCTCGATGCCCGCCGCGACGACGACATCCATCGCGCCCGACATGACGGCCTGCGCGGCGAAGTGGAGCGCCTGCTGCGAGGAGCCGCACTGACGGTCGACGGATGTCGCCGGCACGCTTTCGGGGAGACCGGAGGCCAGCACCGCGTTGCGCGCGATGTTCATGCCCTGCTCGCCCGCCTGGCCGACGCAGCCGACGATGACATCTTCGATGAGCTCGGGATCGGCGCCCGTGCGCTTCACGAGATCGTCGATCACCTTGCCGCCGAGATCGGCCGGGTGCCAGTCCTTCAGTTTGCCGCCCTTGCGGCCGCCCGCCGTGCGGGCCGCGGCGACGATATAGGCTTCCGCCATGATCTTCTCTCCCTGGTTTGCTCGCCCGGCCCGGAACGCGGGCTCACGCGATGACGCTTCCTGATATGTATATACACGGCCGGTTTCGGCAATCATCTTGTCCGCATATTTGCCGCACATCTTCTACACGGGGCGCACCTTGTCCAGCCGGAAACGGCCCCTTGCAAGCTCGCTGATCTGTGCCCAGAGTTGAAAGAAAGCCCTGTAACACAACAACTTGCCGGTTTACGCAGCGTCGGTGCGGCCTCATCGACGGGTTGTCCGAATTTGCACCGCCAGCCGGTGAAAAGGAACAGGGCGAATTGCCCCGGAGGACCCCCATAAGCGACAAAACGAGCGACAAAACGAGCGACAAGAAAATCGACAATGCGATCGTGAACCCGAAGACCTACGCGCATGTCGACGCGTTTCACAAGCTCTTCACGAAGCTGCGCGCGGAAGAGCCCGTGCGCTGGACGGAGCCGGACGGCTTCCGCCCCTTCTGGACCGTGTCGAAGCATGCCGACATCATGGAAGTGGAGCGCCAGACCGACAAGTTCCTGAACGATCCGCGCCTCACGCTGCAGTCGATCGAACTGGAGGAAGAGGTGAAGAAGTTCACCGGCGGCGAGGCGAAGCTCATCCGCTCGCTGGTCGACATGGACGATCCGGACCACCGCGACTACCGGGGCCTGACGCAGGCCTGGTTCATGCCGCCGAACCTCAAGGCGATTTCGGGCCGCGTCGATGCGCTGGCCGAGAAATATATCGACCGGCTGGAAGCGAAGGGCGGCGAATGCGACTTCGTGTCGGACGTGGCGGTCTGGTATCCGCTGCGTGTCATCATGACGGTGCTGGGCGTGCCGGAGGAAGACGAACCGATCATGCTGAAGCTGACGCAGGAACTGTTCGGCTCGACCGACCCCGACATGAAGCGCCCCGATGCGACCGAACCGTCAAAACGGTGACCGAGTTCTTCAACTACCTCAACGCAATGACGAAAGACCGCCGCAAGAACCCGCGCGACGACGTGGCGAGCGTGATCGCCAATGCAACCATCGACGGCAAGCCCATCGGGCATCTCGAAGCCATGTCCTACTACATCATCGTGGCGACGGCGGGCCACGACACGACGAGCTCGACGGCGGCGGTGGAAGCGGCTTCCCCTGCGCTATTCGATGAAGCGCAAGGCGGCGTGAGGGTTGAGGGTAGAAACTTCTCTCATCGTCATTGCTGTGCAAGTTCACTAATTCGGTGATCGAATCCACTCAGACAGGGAGGGGACTTCGATGCGGGACAACAGCTATGGCCGGACGATCGAGCGGAACTACATCCAGAAGTGGCGTTTTTTGATCGCGGAATACGAAGAGGTGAAGGCGGGGCGATCGGCGCGGTTCCGGCGCGGCGGCGCGTTGCCGCTTCCTCCGGCTTCACTGCAAGTGCCCGTCCGGCCGCCATGGAACCTCCCTCTCTCTATTTGACTAATTAGTCGTTAAATGACTGTTTAGTCAAATTGGGAAAAGGCGCCCTTCGCGGGGGTGCTCGAAAAGAGAAAGGGCGGCACCTCGAGGAGGCCGCCCTTTCGATTTTTCGAACCCCGACCGGAAGAACCGGCCGCAGGTTGCCTTAATGGCCGCGCATCACCGCGCGCGCTTCCTCTTCGGAGAGCGGCTCGCGCTTCAGCGGCCAGATATATTCGAACACCGCGACCAGCGCCGGCAGCAGCGTCACCGCGCCCACCATGTTCACGACGAACATGAAGGTGAGCAGCAGGCCCATATCCGCCTGGAACTTGAGCGCGGAGAAGGCCCAGGTGCTGACACCGATGGCGAGCGTACCGCCGGTGAACATGGTCGCCGAGCCGACGTCGTAGAGCGCCTGCAGATAGGCCTCGTGCGGCGTCTTGCCCATGCGCATGTAGCGCTGCATCCGGTTGTACTCGTAGATGCCGTAGTCGACGCCGATGCCCACCGCGATGGCAAGCACGGGCAAGGTCGAGATCTTGAGACCGATGCCGAAGGCGGTGAGGAACCAGTCGCCGATGATGGTCGACAGGATCAGCGGCAGCACGACGCACAGCGCACCGCGCCATTCGCGATAGGTCAGGATGACGAGCGTCATCACGAGCGCATACACGTAGAGCAGCATCGGCAGCTCGGACTTGTGCACGATCTCGTTCGTCGCCGCCACGATCGGCACGTTGCCCGTACCGATGCGCAGGTTGATGCCCGGATATTCGTTCTGGGCGATGTAGGATTCGAGTTCCGCGACGACATGCTTCACCGTCCCGGCCTTCGTGTCCTGGATGAAGATGGCGACCGCGGCCGTGGAGCAATCCGGATTCACGATACCCGACGAACTGCTGATGCTTGCCGTTGCCTGGGCGAGGGCCGCCGGGTTGCGCGGCAGGTTCTGCCACTTCGGATTGCCTTCCTGCCACATGCTGTTGATCTTGCGCGCGAGCACCGGAAGGCTGATGACCGACTGCACGCCGTCGACATTGCGCATGTGCCAGCTGAACTTCTCGAGATAGTGCATCTTGTCGTAGTCGACGCAGACCACGCTGTCCGACTCGACGATCACCGTGAGCACGTTCAGGCCGAGGCTGAATTTCTCGGCGATGTAGCGGCTGTCCTGGTTGTAGCGGGAGTCGGGCCAGAGTTCGCCCGCGCCGGCATGCACGTCGCCTATCTGCTTGTTGCGCGCCTCGTAGAAACCGATACCGCCGACAATGAGGCAGACGATGACGAAGGGGAACGCGATCGGCGGTGTCGCAATCTTCGAAAGCGCCGGCCAGAGCTTGGCGCGCGTGTCCATCGCCTTGCGGACCTTCGCGCCATACTCTTCTTCCGGCGGCGCCACATAGGACACCAGCAGCGGCAGCATGATCAGGTTCGAGATGATCTTGAAGCCGATACCGATCGAGGCCGTGATCGCGAGCTCCTGGATCATGCCGATCGGAATGATGTAGAGCGTCGCGAAGCCCGCCAGCGTCGTCAGAAGGGCGATCAGGCCCGGACGGAGCAGGAAGGTGAAGGTCGCACGCGCGGCCTTGTTCTTGTCGAGGCCGGCGGCCATTTCCGCGCCGACCATGTTGATCTGCTGCACGCCATGGCTGACGCCGATGGCGAAGACGAGGAACGGCACCAGCACGCCGAGCGGATCGAGGCCGAAGCCGAGAATGCTCAGAAGACCGAACTGCCATACCACCGAGCTGAGCGAGGCGCCGACCGTCACCACCGTCAGCACCCAGGAGCGGCAATAGAGCCAGAGCATGAAGGCCGTGAGGCAGAAGGCGATCGAGAAGAAATACACCACCGAAGAGGCGCCGTCGGCGATGTCGCCGACCAGTTTCGCGAAGCCGACGATCTTCACATCGGTGTCTTCGGAGACGTATTTGTCGCGCAGCGTGGTTTCGAGCTTGGCCGCGACTTCGAAATAGTCGAGGCGCTGCTGCGTCTCCGGATTGAAGTCGAGCAGTTCGGCGCGGATCATTGCCGAACGGAAATCGACCGACACGAGACGGCCGACAAGGTCGGCGCGCAGCGTATTCTGCATCACCGTGTCGATGTCTTCGGGCTCGCCCGCGAAGTTCGCGGGGATGACGTCGCCCGCTTCGAGGCCTTCCTCGGTCACCGCGATGAAGCGCGTGTTGGGCGTCCACAGCGAAGTCACCGTGTGGCGCGCCACGCCCGGGATGTAGAAGAGGTCCTGGGTCGCGTCGTTCAGCGTGTAGAGGAAGTCTTTCTGGAAGATGTCGCCTTTTTTGTTCTCGATGACGACGAGAATGCGGTTACCGCCGCCGAAACCTTCGGAATACTCGAAGAAGGTTTCGATATAGGGGTGGCCGATCGGGAGCATCTTCGTGAAGCCTGCATCCATTTTCAGCTGGGATGCGAACACGCCCATGATCACCGTGAAGGCGAGAAGCGCCAACAGGATGACGGCACGCAGGCCGAACACGAGATTTTCAATACGCTGCAAAATAACCTCCCCTTGGGAATGCACTCTTTTGCACGGGAGTGCTTCGAAGGCTTGCTTGTGACACCGGAGCTTTCAGCTCTCTTGTCGTTACTGTCGTTCGATGTTGCGCTGCCGGAGCGGACTTTTCGTCTCGTTTCCGACTGCGCCGGCGACCCCGGGGCTTGCGCCCTTTCGCCGTTATTCTTGTTTCAGACAGACCGCGATCAACTCAACGTCACCGCGACCGCCTCAGCCGGTTCTCTCCGGCGGGGCGGGGATAACGCCTTTTCGTAAAAATCGCAATCTGGCCACCCTCTCGGGCGGGCACTCAATTATCATGACATGTCGCTTTGGCACAGCCCAATTGTCCGGAAAATGAATGAACAAACTCAGTCATGGCGGGCAAAACATCGAATCTGCATCTATCCTGTGCATAGTGCCTGTCCGCGCGGCTCGTCCGGCGTACCGTTACTTTTGGTTAATACGGCGCGGTGCTCCGCATTCGCTGTTCCGGCACCTTCCCGGAGGATGCGTTGACTTGCCTCATGAAAGGGCGCCGCGAACAAGGCTATAAGAGTCGCCGCAACAGGGGATGATCCATGCCGCCCATATTCGAGCGACTGGCCGCCGGCCGGACAGCGTTCATCGCCGCCGTTGCCGCTCTCGCCGCGCTCGGCCTTTACTACCGGCTCGTCATCCTTGCGCCGGAATTGCCGGAGGGCATTGCCGCGTCGAACGGTCGCATCGAGGCCGAGCAGGTCGACGTCGCCACCAAATACGCAGGCAGGATCGAGGAGGTGCGCGTCGACGAGGGAGACTTCGTGACGGCGGGGCAGATCCTCGCCTGGATGGACGATGCGCAGATGAAGGCGGAGATCGCCGCCGCGACGGCGGATGTCCGCCGGGCCGAAGAACAAAAAGCACAGGCCGAAGCCGGGATCGCGCAACGCGAGGCCGAACTCGACCTTGCCCGCCGCGAACTCAGCCGGGCGGAACGGCTGAGCAAGAGCGGTCATATTCCGACCGAGCAGCTCGATCAGCGCCGCGCCCAGTTCCGCACCGCCGAAGCCGCCCTGAAGACGGCGACCGCAAACCGCGCCGCCGCGGACGCCACCATAGAGGCCGCGAAGGCCAATCTCGCGCGCCTGCGCGACATGCTGGACGATACGGTGCTGAAGGCGCCGCGCTCGGGCCGCGTGCAGTACCGCCTGGCCGAGCCCGGCGAGGTGCTGGCCGCGGGCGGCCGGGTGCTCACCCTGCTCGATGTCGGCGATGTCTACATGACGATCTTCCTGCCCGCCGCCGAGGCAGGCCGCCTTGCCATCGGCGAGGAAGCCCGGATCGTGCTCGACCCGATCCCCGACTACGTGATCCCGGCGCATGTGAGCTTCGTGTCGAGCGATGCGCAGTTCACGCCCAAGGCCGTCGAGACGCGCGAGGAACGCGAGAACCTGATGTTCCGGGTGAAGCTCAGCATCGACGCCGAGCTTCTCGCCCGGGTCGAGGAGCGCGTGAAGACCGGGGTTCGCGGCATCGGCTATGTGCGCACGCTCGCCGGAACGGAGTGGCCCGAAAACCTCGCCGTGAAGCTGCCGCCGATCGCCCAGCCGCGCGGCGGTGAGACGGACGGGGGCGAGACCGGCGGGGGCGCCGGCAAGACGGAATGAGCACCGGCCCGGACAAAGCCAGGCCCGAAGGCCACCCCGCCGCCGAGCTGCACGCGCTCACCCACCGCTATGGCGACAAGCTCGCCCTCGACGACGTAACCCTGTCGATCCCGGGGGGCTGCATGGCGGGGCTCATCGGCCCCGACGGCGTCGGCAAATCGACACTGCTCGGTCTTCTCGCGGGCGTGAGGCGCATCCAGTCCGGCAGCGTCACGGTGCTCGACGGCGACATCAAAAGCCCCGCGCACCGCAGCCAGTGCCACACCCGCATTGCCTATATGCCGCAAGGGCTCGGCAAGAACCTCTACCCGACGTTGAGCGTGGTGGAGAATCTCGATTTTTTCGGACGGCTTTTCGGTCTCGGCCCCGCGGCGCGCAAGGAACGGATCGCCGAGCTGCTCGCCGCGACCGGCCTCGCCCCCTTCCCCGACCGCGCCGTGGGCGCACTTTCGGGCGGCATGAAGCAGAAGCTCGGGCTCTGCTGCGCGCTCATCCACGGCCCCGACCTCCTGATCCTCGACGAGCCGACAACGGGCGTCGATCCCCTGTCGCGGCGCCAGTTCTGGGAGCTGATCGGAACGATCCGCGCGCGGCGCCCGCAAATGAGCGTGCTGGTCGCCACCGCCTATATGGAAGAAGCCGAGCGCTTCGACTGGCTGGCCGCGATGGATGACGGGCGCGTGCTTGCGACGGGCGCGCCTGCCGATATCCGCAAGGCGGCGGGCAAGGAAACGCTCGATGCGGCCTTCATCGGCCTGCTGCCGGAGGAAAAGCGCACCCGCCACAAGCCCGTGCACGTACCGCCCCGCGCCGCCCATGACGGCGAGCCTGCCATCGAGGCAACCGACCTCACCCGCCGCTTCGGCGACTTCGTGGCGGTGGATGCTGTGAACTTCCGCATCGGCCGCGGCGAGATATTTGGATTTCTGGGCTCGAACGGTTGCGGCAAGACGACGACGATGAAGATGCTGACGGGCCTGTTGCCCGTGAGCGAGGGCACGGCGCGGCTGTTCGACAAGCCGCTCGATGCGCGCGACATGGCAACGAGGCGGCGCGTCGGCTACATGTCGCAGAGTTTCTCGCTCTACGAGGAACTGACGGTTCGCCAGAACCTCGACCTCCATGCGGAACTCTTCCACATACCGAAGGAACGCCGCGCCGCACGCGTGAGCGACATGCTGACGAGCTTCGACCTCGAAGATGTCGCGGATGCGCGCCCCGACGGCTTGCCGCTTGGCATACGCCAGCGCCTGCAACTCGCCGTCGCCGTGATCCACGATCCGGAAATCCTCATCCTCGACGAGCCGACCTCCGGCGTCGATCCGATCGCGCGCGACCAGTTCTGGCAGTATCTGATCGATCTCTCGCGCAATCATGGCGTGACGATCTTCATTTCCACGCATTTCATGAACGAGGCGGAGCGCTGCGACCGCATCTCGCTGATGCATGCGGGCCGCGTGCTCGCGGTGGGCGAGCCGCATGAGCTGTCGAAGGAGCGCGGCGAGACGGCGCTTGAAGAAGCCTTCGTCGATTATCTGCGCGAAGCGGCGGATCTGCCGGAGTTTCGCTCGGACCCCGTGCCGCAGGCTGAAGATTTCGCGCCGGCGGAAGCGACGCCCGACGCCGGACCGCACAGGCGTTTCTTCAGCACACGCCGCCTCTGGGCCTATACGCGGCGGGAGACGACGGAAATTCTGCGCGATCCGGTGCGCCTTGCCTTCGCGCTCATCGGACCGCTCATCCTCCTCGTGACACTCGGTTACGGCATCTCCTTCGATGTCGAGAATATTCCCTATGCCGCCTTCGACCAGGATCGCTCGCTGGAAAGCCGGACGCTGCTGCAGGAACTCGAGGGCTCGCGCTACTTCGAGGAAAAGACCGAAATCCGAAGCGCCACGGAGCGCTATCACCGCCTCCAGAGTGGCGACATCACGCTGGCCATCGAAATTCCCGAAGGCTATGGCCGCGACCTTCTGGCCGGGCGGAGCCCCGAAATCTCGCTCATGGTCGCAGGCTCGAATCCGTTCCGCGCCGAGACGGCACTCGGCTATGGCGAAGCGATCATCGCGCGCTATGCCGACGAGCAGCGCCGCCGTCAGCCCATGCCTGTTGCGAATGCCGCCTTCGGCATCGAGACGCGCTTCCTTTTCAACCAGGCCTTCAAGAGCGTCTTCGCCATCGTGCCCGGCGCCTACATGCTGCTGATGATGCTCATTCCCGCGATCATGACCGCCGTCGGCGTCGTCCGGGAAAAGGAAATGGGGTCGATTGCGAACTTCCGGGCAACGCCGGTGACGCGGCTGGAATTTCTGCTGGGTAAGCAGCTTCCCTATGTAGCGCTCGCCTTTGTGAGTTTTCTCATGCTGTTGCTCATGGGGCTTTTTCTGTTTCGCGTCCCCGTGCAGGGCTCGCTCATGGCGCTTCTCGCCGGCGCCGCGCTCTATGTGTTCGCCTCCACGGCTTTTGGACTTGTCATTTCGTCATTCGTGAAAAGCCAGATCGCCGCGCTCTTTGCGACCGCCATCGTCGCCATGACACCGACGGTGAACTTTTCGGGCATGCTGACGCCGGTCTCGACGCTCGAAGGCGCGTCGCGTCACATGGGCAAGTTCTTTCCTTCGTCATGGTTCCAGCAGATCAGTTCCGGCACGGTGACCAAGGGCCTCGGCTTCGCCGATCTGTGGAATGCGCATGTCGCGCTCGCGCTGTTCTGCATCGTCTTTCTGATGGTGGCGCGCTTCGCGCTGCGCAAGCAGGAGAAGTGACTTGGCCGCCCGGGGAGATTTCGCATTGCGGCGCAGCCTGCTCAACATCGCAAGGCTCGGCGTCAAGGAACTGCGCTCGCTCCGCTCGGACCCCGTCCTCGTCTTCCTGATCGTCTATGCCTTCTCCTTCGGCATCTACGAAGTCGCCACCGGCGTGAAGTTCGAGGTGTCGAACGCCTCCGTCGCGATCATCGACGAGGACCGCTCACCCCTGTCGCGCCAGATCGCGGCCGCTCTTCTGCCACCCTACTTCCAGTATGCCGAGCAGATCGGCGCGGAAGGCGCGGACGAGGCACTCGATGCAGGGGACTATGTCTTCGTCCTCGACATACCGCCGCATTTCGAGCGCGACCTCCTGTCGGGAAAGACGCCGACGCTGCAGCTCAATGTCGATGCCACCGCCATGTCGATGGCCGGAACGGGCGCGAGCTACGTCCAGAGCATCGTGACGGAGGAAGTGACCCGCACCCTTCGCACAACCGGCAAGACGACGAAGACGGAAGCCGAACTCATCGCGCGGGCGCTCTTCAATCCCAATCTCGATTCCGTTCCCTTCACATCGGTGATGGAGGTGATCAACAACATCACTCTCCTGTCGGTGATCCTCGCAGGCGCCGCGCTCATCCGGGAACGAGAGCACGGCACGCTCGAACACCTGCTCGTCATGCCGGTGACGGCGATCGAGATCATGTCGTCCAAGCTCTGGGCAAACGGGCTCGTGATCGTGATGGCGGCGACGCTCTCCCTCATCCTCGTGGTCGAGGGTGTGCTCGGCGTGCGGACATCCGGCTCGCTCGCCCTCTTTATCGCCGGGGCGCTTCTCTACCAGTTCTCCGTGACGGCGCTCGGCATCCTGCTCGCCACCTTCACGAGTTCCATGGCCCAATACGGGCTCCTCGTCATGCCCGTCCTCATATTGATGCAGTTGCTGTCCGGCTCCTCGACGCCGCTCGAGAGCATGCCGGTCTGGCTCCAGAACACGATGCAGATATCGCCCTCGACGCATTTCGTCGCCTTTTCCCAGGCGATTCTCTACCGCGGCGCGGGCGTGGCGATCGTCTGGCCACAGCTCACGATCATGGCGGGCATTGGAGCGGCATTTTTCTTTATCGCTCTCGCACGCTTCCGCCGCGCCATTTTGCGCGGCTGAGCAAGGAGAAAGCTGCATTACGGATGTGACATTTTGCAGCGCGGCAAGCTGGCCGGTACTTGTTTATCCGCACAAGTGATATGGTTTTGGGGCTGGGTATGGAGGGGTTGAATCGGCAAATGCGCAATCTGACCACCGACACTATCCGGCATGAAGGCAACGCACATAAGGATAGCGTGACATGGCGGTTTCAGGCGCGCCGGGCTCGAACCTTCCCGGCACGATGACCTCTTCGGCTTGGGCCGTTGCGGGGTCACTCATCGCGGGGACGGTACTCTCCATCATAATCGCCGCCAAGGCACAGGACGCGCCGATGGCCGCCCATGCCTGGCTCTTCGCCTTCGCCTTCGCGGCGGGCGTGATGGCGCTGGGACAGCGCCATCTCAACGCAACGACGCATGGCGGCGCGCGCGAGGACGACGGCACGGGCTATAATGACGGCGTGGTGAAGGCTGGCGCCATCGCGACCCTCTTCTGGGGCGTCGCGGGCTTCCTGGTTGGCGTCGTGATCGCCTTCCAGCTCGCCTTTCCCTTCCTCAATCTCGATACCGCCATCACGAATTTCGGCCGGTTGCGGCCGCTTCACACCTCGGCGGTGATCTTCGCCTTCGGCGGCAATGCGCTGATCGCGACTTCCTTCTACGTCGTACAGCGCACCTGCCGCACGCGGCTTGCCGGCGACGTCGCTCCCTGGTTCGTCTTCTGGGGCTACAATCTTTTCATCGTGGTGGCCGCGACCGGCTACCTGATGGGCGTTTCCCAGGCGAGGGAATATGCCGAACCCGAATGGTACGCCGACCTCTGGCTCACTCTCGTCTGGGTGGTCTATCTCCTTGTCTTCCTGGCGACGCTCGCCAAGCGCAAGGAGCCGCACATCTACGTCGCGAACTGGTTCTACCTTGCCTTCATCGTGACGATTGCGATGCTCCATATCGGCAACAATCTCGCGATCCCCGAGAGCCTGACCTCGTCGAAGAGCTATGCGCTCTTCCCCGGCGTGCAGGACGCGCTGATCCAGTGGTGGTACGGCCACAACGCGGTGGGCTTCTTCCTGACCGCCGGCTTCCTCGGCATGATGTACTACTTCGTGCCGAAGCGCGCCGAACGGCCGGTCTATTCCTACCGGCTGTCGATCGTCCATTTCTGGTCGCTGATCTTCCTCTACATCTGGGCAGGCCCGCACCATCTGCACTTCACGGCGCTGCCCGACTGGGCGCAGACGCTCGGCATGACCTTCTCGATCATGCTCTGGATGCCCTCCTGGGGCGGCATGATCAACGGCTTGATGACGCTGTCGGGTGCCTGGGACAAGCTCCGGACCGACCCCGTGATCCGCATGCTGGTCGTCTCCGTCGCTTTCTACGGCATGTCGACCTTTGAAGGCCCGGTCATGTCGGTGAAGGCGGTGAACTCGCTTTCCCACTACACCGACTGGACGATCGGCCACGTGCATTCGGGCGCGCTCGGCTGGGTCGGCTTCGTTTCCTTCGGCGCCATCTACTGCCTCATCCCCTGGCTCTGGAAGCGCGAGCGTCTCTACTCGCTCGCCCTTGTGAGCTGGCACTTCTGGATCGCCACCATCGGCATCGTTCTCTACATCACCGCGATGTGGGTGTCGGGCATCCTGCAGGGCCTGATGTGGCGCGCTTACGACGCGCAGGGCTTCCTCGAATATTCCTTCGCGGAAACGGTCGCCGCAATGCATCCCTTCTATGTCATCCGCGCGCTTGGCGGCGTGCTCTTCCTCGTTGGCGCTCTGATCATGGTCTACAACTGCTGGATGACCATCAAGGGCCGCGTCCGCGAAAGCGAGCCCCTGCCCGCCCCGGCGCCTGCCGGCGCCATGCCGCAACCCGCCGAGTGAGGAGCAAAGGTCATGGCAAAAAAGTTCTCGCATGAAGCGATCGAAAAGAACTCGATCCTGCTCCTCCTCCTCACTCTGGTCGTGGTGGCGATCGGCGGACTGGTCGAAATCGTTCCGACCTTCCTGATCAAGAGCACGATCGAGGACGTGGAGGGCGTACGCCCCTACAGCCCGCTCGAACTCGCCGGCCGCAACATCTATCTGCGCGAAGGCTGCTACACCTGCCACAGCCAGATGATCCGCTCGCTCCGCTCCGAGGTCGAACGCTACGGGCACTACTCGCTCGCGGCGGAAAGCAAGTACGACCACCCCTTCCAGTGGGGATCGAAGCGCACGGGACCGGACCTTGCCCGCGTCGGCGGCAAATATTCCGACGAATGGCACAGGCTGCACATGGCAGATCCCCGCGCCGTGGTGCCGGAATCGGTCATGCCGGGCTATCCCTTCCTCGCCAGCACGCCGCTCGATTACCGCAATACAAGCAAGGGCCTCTCGGCGCTTGCAATGGCGGGGGTGCCCTATGCGCAGGAAAATATCGAGAATGCCCGCGCCGATCTCGAAGCGCAGGCAACGCCGGACGCCGACACGGAAGGGCTGATGCAGCGCTATCCGAAGGCGGTGGCACGCGACTTCGACGGCAACCCGGCGATGATCTCGGAACTCGATGCTCTTGTCGCCTACCTGCAGATGCTCGGCACGCTCGTGGACTTCAATGCCTACGAGAATGCGGACTTCAAGCAATAGGAGTGCGCCTTGGATAGCGAGACCACCTATTCGCTGGTGAGAACCTGGTTCGGAACGGGCGGGCTCATTCTCATGGTGGTGCTTTTCACCGCCGTGCTGGCCTACGCGCTCTGGCCCGCGAACAAGAAGAAATTCGACCGCATGGCGAATCTGCCCCTCGAGGACAAGGATCCCGAGGATAGCCAGAAGAAGGACACGGAGACCGGACAATGAGCGAGAAGCACAAGGACGACGTGACCGGCGTCGAAACGACCGGCCACACATGGGACGGGATCCGCGAGCTGAACAACCCGCTGCCGAAATGGTGGGTCTACACCTTCTATGCTTGCATCCTCTGGTCCTTCGCCTACTGGGTGGTCATGCCCACCTGGCCCTATCTTACGGGAGACGGCTGGACCTATACGCAGGGCGTGATCGGCTATGAGCAGCGCAACATCGTGACGAACGAGCTCGCGGCCGTCGCCGAGGGCCGCTCGGGCGCCATGGAACAGATCGCGACCATGCCGCTCGAAGAAATCGCCAACGATCCGGCGCTGATGGAAGTCGCGCTCGGTGCCGGCAAGGCCGCCTTTGGCGACAATTGCGCCCCCTGCCACGGCTCGGGCGCCCAGGGGTCCAAGGGCTTTCCGAACCTCAACGACGACGACTGGATCTGGGGCGGCACGCTGGACGACATCCACACCACCCTTCTGCACGGTATCCGCTGGGACGCGGATGACGAGACGCGCCTCAACATAATGATGGCCTATGGCCGGGACGGCATTCTGAACCGCTCGGAAATCTCCGACGTGGCCGAATACGTTCTGCTCCTGTCGGGCCAGCCCCATGATGGCGAAGCGGCCGTCCGCGGCACGGCGGTCTTCGAAAGCCAGTGCGTCGCCTGCCATGGCGATGCGGGCACCGGCAACCGCGAACTCGGCGCGCCGAACCTGACCGACGCCATCTGGCTCTATGGCGGCGACAAGGAGGCCATCGTGGAAACCGTGTCAAACGGCCGCAGCGGCGTCATGCCAGCTTGGGGAACACGCCTCGATGAGGGCACGATCCGCTCGCTGACGCTCTTTGTTCACTCCCTCGGCGGCGGCGAGAAGTAGTACCGCCGGACCAAGCGGGCGGAACGCTTCTCGGCGTTCCGCCTCCGGGGACCAGATCCTCGAGTACACCAATGACAGATACCGCCACGACCCTCGAACGTCTTGCGGCCGAAGCCGCGGCAACGGCGGGCGCAAGCCCCCACGGCGAGGAAGGCGAGCGCTACACAGCCGTCAATTCGGAAAAGAACCGCCCGCTCTATGCAAGCCGGGTGAAAGTCTATCCGAAGCTCGTCCACGGCACCTTCCGCCGCCTGAAATGGCTGGTGATGGCGGTGACCCTGACGATCTACTACGTCACGCCCTGGCTGCGCTGGGACCGGGGACCGAACCTCCCCGACCAGGCGGTGCTGCTCGATTTTCCCGCGCGGCGCTTTTACTTTTTCTTCCTCGAAATCTGGCCGCAGGAATTCTACTACGTCACGGGCCTCCTTATTCTCGCGGCCCTCGGCCTCTTCCTCGTGACGAGCGTCGCCGGCCGCGTCTGGTGCGGCTATGCCTGCCCGCAGACGGTCTGGACCGACCTCTTCATCCATGTGGAACGCTTCTTCGAAGGCGACCGCGCCAAGCGCATCCGCCTCGACAAGTCGCCCTGGAGCGCGGGCAAGCTGGCGCGCAAGGCGGGAAAGCACCTGACCTGGGTCCTGATCGCACTGGCAACGGGCGGCGCCTGGGTCTTCTATTTCGCCGATGCACCGACGCTGGCGGGCCAGTTCCTGACCTTCGACGCGCCTTCCGCCGCCTATCTCTTCGTCGGCCTCTTCGCCCTGACGACCTATCTCCTTGGCGGCATCGCGCGCGAGCAGGTCTGCATCTATATGTGCCCCTGGCCGCGCATCCAGGGCGCGATGTTCGACGAGGAATCGCTCCTCGTCAGCTACAAGGAAGATCGCGGCGAGACGCGCGGGCCGCACAAGAAGGGTGCGAGCTGGGAAGGACGCGGCGATTGCATCGACTGCGGACAATGCGTCGCCGCCTGTCCCATGGGCATCGACATCCGCGACGGCATGCAGCTCGAATGCATTCAGTGCGCCCTCTGCATCGATGCCTGCGACGAGATCATGGACCGGGTCGAGCGTCCCCGTGGCCTCATCGCCTATGACACTTTCCGCAACCAGGAGCGCCGCCGCGCGGGCGAGACCCCCCGGCTCAACATCCTGCGTCCGCGCACGATCCTTTATTCCGTGGTGCTGGCGCTCGTCGCCGCGATCATGCTCGTGGCGCTCAGCAACCGTACGACGCTCGACGTCAGCGTGCTCGCCGACCGTAACCCGCTCTTCGTGCAGCTGTCCGACGGCTCGATCCGTAACGGCTATCAGGTCAAGATCGTCAACAAGGAGCATTCCGAGCGCATTTTTCGCGTCTCGATTGACGGCCTCGAAGGCGCTATCCTGACCCGGCCGGCGCTCGCGGGCGAGGGCACGGCCACCGTCATCGTCGAAGCCGACAAGCTTGAGAATGCCCGCTTCTTCGTAAGCCTGCCGGCCGAGCGCGCCGCAGCGATCAAGGGCGGCGAAGCGGACTTCGATTTCGTGGTTACCGATACCGAGAGCGGCAAGATCGCAACAAGATCGACAACTTTCCGGGGACCTGGAAAATGAGCATCGGAGACAGCGACTATCGCCCTTCGGAGCGCTTCGGCAAGGTGACCGGCCGGCATGTGCTGACGGGCTTCGTCCTCTTCTTTGCCGTCGTCTTCGGCGCGAACGGGCTCATGATCTATGGCGCGCTGTCGACCTTCGACGGTGTGGAAATCGAAGGTGCCTATCAGAAGGGCCGCGCCTATAACGATGTGCTCGAACGCATGGAAGCGCAACGCCAGCTCGGCTGGACGGCGGCGATTGCGGCCGATCCCCTCCCCGGCACGGACAACAACACAGCACTCAGCGTGGCATTCGCCGACGCAAGCGGCACGCCCGTTTCGGGGCTCACTGTGCTCGGCACATTCTGGCGTCCCGTCGTGTCCGGCGAAGACGCCCGCATGAAACTCGTCGAAACGGCACCGGGCCGCTACGAAGGCGTCTTCGATCTCAAGCACGCAGGCAACTGGCTCGTGCGCATCGCGGCCAGCGGCGCGAAGGGCGAAACCTTCGTCGAGGAAAAGCGCGTCGTCATACGCGACTGAGGAACCGATGAGCGAAGCCGCGACAGCGCAGGAGAGACCGGGCATCGACCCGGACCTTTTCGTGCGCAGGACCGAAGAAGGTCTTGCGCGCCTCGACCTCGTGGTCGCCGGCATGCATTGCGCGGGCTGCCTGCGCAAGGTGGAAGGGGTGCTCAAAGGCCTGAACGGCGTCGAATATGCGCGCGCCAATCTTTCGACGAAGCGCGTCGCGGTGCGCTGGGACCCGGCGCGCCTCAAGGCGAGCGCGGTCATCCGCGCGCTTGCCGACACCGGCTTCACCGCCGTTCCCTTCGATCCGAAACTCATCGGCACACTCGACGACCGCGAAAGCCGCTCGCTTCTTAAAGCGCTCGGCGTCGCGGGTTTCGCCGCCGCCAACGTCATGCTCGTCTCGGTCTCCGTCTGGTCCGGCCTCGTATCCGACATGGACGAGACGACGAGAAGCTTCTTTCACTGGGTTTCGGCGCTGATCGCCCTTCCCGCGATCGCTTATGCGGGCCAGCCTTTCTTCCGCTCGGCACTGAAGGCGCTCCGGGCGAAGAGCATGAACATGGACGTGCCGATCGCGCTCGCCGTCATCCTTGCGACGACGATGAGCCTCGTGCAGACCATGGTGAATGCGCGCCATGTCTATTTCGATGCAAGCGTGACGTTGCTCTTTTTCCTGCTGATCGGGCGCTATCTCGACGTGCAGGCGCGCGCCAGGGCTTGCTCGGCGGCGGAGAACCTGCTCGGCCTTCGCGCCACCGCGGCAACGCTGATCGCGCCCGACGGCACGCATAAATCCATCGCCGTGGAGAACCTCGAACCCGGCATGAAGGTGCTCGTGGTTGCCGGCGCGCGCATCCCCGCCGACGGCGAGATCGTGACGGGCACGAGCGAGATCGACACGAGCCTCGTCACTGGCGAGAGCGTGCCGGAACAGGTGAAGGCAGGCGCTTCCGTCTTCGCGGGCACGCTCAATCTCGGCGCGCCACTCGTCATTCGCGTGACGAAACGCGACGACGATTCGCTCCTTGCCGAAATCGTGCGCCTGATGGAAACGGCCGAACAGGGCCGCGCGCGCTATGTCCGCATCGCCGACCGCGCCGCGCGCATCTATTCGCCTGCCGTTCACATCATGGCGCTGGCGACGCTGCTCCTCTGGTTCGCGCTCGGCGCGCATTGGGAAACGTCGCTCACCTATGCGATCTCCGTCCTCATTATCACCTGCCCCTGCGCGCTCGGGCTCGCTGTGCCCGTGGTGCAGGTCGTCGCGACGGGCCGCCTCCTTCGCCAGGGCGTTCTCGTCAAGGCGGCGGACGGGCTCGAAAGGCTGGCGCAGGCGGACACCATCGTCTTCGACAAGACGGGTACGCTGACGCTTGGGCGTCCGCGTCTCGTCAATGGCGACGAGATCGCCCGCGCCGACCTCGCTCTCGCCGCGGCGATTGCAGCCGCAAGCCGCCACCCACTTGCGCTCGCCCTCACCGCTCACGGACAGACGCTGCCGCACCCGCTTCTCGACGATATCCATGAGGAACCCGGCATGGGCCTCGAGGCGCGGCTCGGCGGCGAGCCGATTCGCCTCGGCAATGCCGACTACGCGGGCGTCAACGCCACACATGGGCAAGGGCACGGCGGCTCCGAACTCTGGTTGCGGCGGGGCAGCGACGAGCCGGTCCGGTTCCGCTTCGAGGACACGCCGCGGCCCGATGCAAGGGACGTGATCGCCGCTCTCAAGGCACGCGGTTTCGCCATCGAGCTTCTCTCGGGTGACCGCGAGCCCGCCGTGAAACGCCTCGCCGGTGAACTCGGCATTGCAAACTGGCGCGCCGCCGCCCGGCCCGCGGCGAAGATCGCCCGGCTTGAGGAACTGGCTGCGGAAGGCCGCAAGGTCGCGATGATCGGCGACGGCCTCAACGATGCGCCTGCGCTCCGCGCCGCCCATGTCTCGCTGTCGCCGGCCGATGCCGCCGATGTGAGCCAGACGGCGGCCGACTTCATCTTCCAGGGAGCAAAACTCGCGCCCATCGTCGAGGCCGTGGATGTCGCGCGAAAATCCCGCCGCCTCGTCTTCCAGAATTTCGGTCTGGCGCTTGCCTATAACGCGGTCGCCGTGCCGCTCGCGGTCGCGGGCTTCGTCACGCCGCTCGTCGCCGCGATCGCCATGTCGAGTTCATCCATCACGGTGACGTTGAACTCGCTGCGGCTCAACCTCGCGCAGCGGCGCGCGCTTTCGCGCAAAGCCTCATGAATATCCTGATTTTCCTTGTGCCCGCGGCGCTGCTGCTCGGCCTTCTCGGCCTTGTCGCCTTTCTCTGGTCGCTCAAGGCAGGGCAATATGACGACCTCGAAGGCGCCGCCGAACGCATCCTCTATGACGATGACAAGCCGGACAATGACGAGCCGGACGACGGCGGGCGCAGCGGCTAGACCGTTTTCCAGGCAGGTGGAAACACCTGCCGGTTCGGAAAGCGGTCCAGACTATAAGCGACGAGCAGATTTTCACCATGAGACGGGATCGCAAGGCGATTCCGTCTTATCGTGATCTGCTCTAGAGCGTTTCACTGATTGAGGGAATCGTTTGGGATTCCCATTGAGGCCGGATTGTGATTCAAGATGTTGGCTGGAGAGGAGGCCAGCACCTGATGACCCGACCTTACTCCAATGATCTTCG